>WNGG01000369.1_pt1 | contig 47437 bp, 41 predicted proteins | sample 5400661 | NCBI WGS metagenome assembly WNGG01 (sample SAMN13153372, study PRJNA577476) | soil metagenome | isolation source: 100 cm soil or saprolite under Garry oak tree replicate 1 | place: USA:California | collected 2016-06-15 | reverse complement strand
GGGCTCCAGGCGGCTGCTGACCTTCCGGCTGGACCAGGAGCAGCGGCAGCGGCTCAGGGCGCGCCTGGCCCGCGAGGGCCGGACGATGTCCGAGGTGGTGACGCACGGGCTGCGCCAGTACGTAAAGCACGCACGCCATGGCGCCGGGCCGGGGAAGGCGGGCACGCCAGTACTGCCCGAGCGGGTCGCCGCCCGGCTGCGCGAGCTCCGCTCGGCCGGGCACAGCGACCTGCTGTCCGCGACGCTGGCCGCGCTGAACGACGCGGGCTGGCCGCTGCGCCCGCTCGCCGAGGCCCTCGGCATCAGCCGTCAGGCGGTGCAGGCCCGGGTCCGCCGCCGGGCTCCGGCCGGGTTCAGGGAGCGCGTGGTGGCCTCCGAGATTGTGCCCTGCGAGCCGCCGCCGCCGTTCCCGCAGCGGCGGGTGGCCAGCGCGGCCGGCTTCCGGCCGCACCTGACGATCAAGATCGACCACACGCTGCGGGCCTCGGCGCACCAGGCGGCGGCCGACGAGGGCAGTTCGCTGACCCAGGTCGTCGAGGCCATCCTGGATCGCTACCTGCGGCACGGCATGGCGAACGCGGATCAGGCGCCCCGCGAGGCCACCCGCTCACGGTAGAGCCGCTCGCGGTAGCCGGAATCCGGCTACTCGCGGCACAAGATGAGGATCATCCGCCACGCGTCGGCCGCGTCGACGGGCAAGTCGGTCTCGAAGTCGCCGTAGCTGGCCGCGACGGTGAAGCCGCCGGCCAGCCGGATGGCGGCGGTCAGCTCGGTCGCGGTCCAGAACCGGTTCGGCACGACATCGGTGACCGTCCGCACCGGGCCGCCGCGCCTGTGATAGGTGACGCTGACGTGTTCCCTGGTGACCTGCGTGACCGGATCGATCCGGTCCTGCGCGCCCCAGCGCACGCTCACCGTGCCGCCGCCGGTATCACTGCTCCATTCGCTGCTGGTCCGGCGCTCGGCGCCGAAGAAGTCCGCGGGATGGGCGAGCTCCATGATGTACAGGCCGTCCCGGTCCAGGTGGCGCCCCACCGCGGCCAGGTGGCTCAGCATGTCGTCGAGGACGAGCAGGTGGCACAGCGAGTTGAGCATGGTGATGGCCAGGTCGAAGCGGCCCGGCAGGCTGAAGTCCCGCATGTCGGCGTGGACCACGGTCAGGCGGGTCCCGTCCGCCGCCGCCAGGTCGCGGGCCCGCGCGCACATCGCCGGGCTCAGATCGAGCGCGGTGGCCTCCAGCCCGCGCCGGGCCAGGCTGCGGGCGTGCTCGGCCGGGCCGGCCGCGAGCTCGAGGACCGACCGCGGCGGGCCGGAATCCGGCCCGTGGTACTTGCCTGCCCACCGCAGCAGCGCGTCTGCCTCGGCCGGGACATCGCGGTAGGCGCATGCGGCCTCGTAGAACTCGGGCTCGTCATATATTCCGGGCACGTGACCATGATGCCGGACGTACCGTCCGGCTGGCGCCGTCGGCCAGTGACATTCGGACCGTGCAAAGTAACGTGCACTAGCCTCACGCATCGGCCTGCGGCAGACTGTCCGCATGATGACAGAGAGCCAGGCGCTGGAGACCCTGACGCGGCAGGACCCGGAGGCGGCCGGCGACGCGCGGGCCGCCCTGGCCTGGCTGACCGGCGACGAGGGTCTGGAGACGATCTCGCTGCTGCGCCTGCAGGAGTTCCTGTGGTACGCGCTGCCGGTGAAGTGGCCGATGTCCACTCCCGGCCGGGTCGGCGTGGCGAAGGCCCTGGGCCGCCTGTTCCTGCTGGCAGGCCTGGACCGGTACGCCGACGTGTGCTCCTCGGCGGGCACCGAGAAGATCATCACCGCCTACGCGGACGGGCACGAGGAAGGGATCGCCGCCTACACCGAGGCCATCGAGGAGTCGAACGCGGCGCCGCCGGACACCGAACTGCTGGCCTGGGGTTCGGTCATGGGATCGCAGGAGCGCGCCGCCTACGACGCCTGCGCGGCCGCGCTGGAACTGGCCTTCGCCTCCGGCGTGCTGAGCGTGGGCGCGCGCGGCTGGCGCATCAAGCGCGTGGAGATCGTCAACCGCTGGCTGACCGGCCGCCCCGCGGAAGACCCGGACAGCGGCACCGAAACGGGTCAGTCCCACGACGGCACGCCCGGGAACGAGAGCTGGCTGAGCCGGATCAGTGCCGAACGGATCGACGCGTGGGCGCACGGCCGGCCGGGTGAGCGGTCGCGGCTGGCCCGCAGCCTCATCCCGCGCCTGCTCGAGCCGCCCGCCGTCCCGGACGACCCGCTGCCCACGCTGCACTGGCTGCTCGATCACGCCGGCGAGGGCCTGCGGCTCACCGCCCGGCACTACATCGCTCCCGCCCTCGTCACCGAGGCGGTCGACACGTTCGGCTGGCGGGATCAGCTCGTCGGCACGCTCCGCCAGGAACTCGACGTGTTCCCGCTGCACACGCTGCGCGGCATGGCGCAGAGCGAGATGGGCGCGATCCGGCGCAGCCGCACCAGCCTGGTGCTCACCAAGACGGGCAAGCTCATGACGGCGGACCCCGCCGCCCGGTGGCACATCGGCACCGCGGCGCTGATCGGCCCGGACGACGGCCCGCAGCCGGACTTCTCGGTCGCGGTGCGCGAAGCCGCGCTGATGCTCATCCTGGCCAACGGCCCGACCGGGTACGACGAGCTGACCAGGCTGCTGACCGACATCCACGGCGTGGAGGGCTGGGCCGCCAGGGGCGGCATCAGCTCCGGTCTGGCCAGCGCCGTGCGCACCGAGCTCTACGCGCTGCGGCATCGGCTGTGGGCGCTCCACCTGCTCGGCACCGAACGCAGCTTCAGCGCGCCGCTGTCGCTGACCGAGACCGGGGTCGCGGCGGCGCTGTCCGCCCTGCTCGCCCGGGCCTTGCGCCCGCGGCACCACCTGGGCCTCGGATAACGGCACCCAGCTCAGGGGAAAGTAGCCGGTGTAGTTCTCGGCCAGCGTGGTGGCGGCCGCCCGGGACGAGATGACGTAGCGCAGCTGGGAAAGCTGCAGCTCGGCCCCGAACTGGTCCGCGTGCGGGTCCACGTGCAGCATCGACGTCATCCACCAGGAGAAGTGAGTGGCCCGCCAGACCCGGCTCAGGCAGGTATCCGAGTAGGTCTCGGCCGGCCCGGGCTGCCCGTCCTTGAGCAGGCTGGTCAGCGCCTTGGCCAGGGCGGTCACGTCGGCGAGGGCCAGGTTGAGGCCCTTGGCCCCGGTGGGCGGCACGATGTGCGCCGCGTCACCCGCCAGGAACAGCCGCCGGTAGCTCATGGGGGAGGCGACGAAGCTGCGCATCGGCGAGATGGCCTTCTCCGTGATCGGGCCTTCCTTCAGGTCCCATCCCGGCACGCCGAGCCGGTGCCGCAGCTCGGCCCAGATCCGGTCATCGGGCCATCGCTCGATATCCTCATCGGCCGGCACCTGCAGGTACAGCCGGCTGACCTGAGGCGTGCGCATGGTGTGGAGCGCGAAGCCGTCCTCGTGCCGGGCGTAGATGAGCTCGTCCGTGGACGGCGGCACGGTGGCCAGGATGCCGAGCCAGGAATACGGGTACCCGCGCTCGGCCACCGTCACCAGGCCGGGCGGCATCGAGTCGCGGCAGATGCCGTGGAACCCGTCACAGCCGGCGATCGCGTCGCAGGTGACTTCGTGCCTCGTGCCCGCGGCGTCGGTGAAGCGGAGCACGGGCCGGTCGGTATCGAGCTCGCCTACCTCGGTGTCAGAGACCTCGAACTCGATCATGGCCCCGGCCGCGAGCCTGGCCTGGATCAGGTCCTTGACGATCTCGGTCTGGGCATAGATCGTCACCCAGCGGCCGCCGGTCAGGGCCCGGAAGTCCAGGTGGTGCCGCTCGCCCTCGAACTGGAGGTAGATCCCGCCATGTTCGAGGCCCTCGGCGTCCATCCGCTCGCCCAGGCCGACCGTGCGGAGCAGCTCGACCGTTCCGGCCTCGAGCAGGCCGGCCCGCTGCCGCGCCTCGCAGTAGGCCCGGCTGCGGTTCTCCACCACGACGGAATCGATGCCGCGCAGCGCCAGCAGGTGCGAGAGCAGCAGGCCGGCCGGGCCGGCGCCGACGATCCCGACTTGAGTGCGCCCGACGTTGGTATGCGAGCTGCCTGTCATCTCACTTCCAAGGTTAACCGTACGTAGGACGAACGATAGTTCATAAAGCGAACACAGAGGTGCGGGTCTATGATGTCATCGACCGAGCCAGGAGGCCCTCCCTTGACGGACAACCAAGATCAAAGTCATGACGGGGACTTCGTCCAGTCGCTTGAGCGCGGCCTGTCCGTGATACGGACCTTCGACGCGGAGCACCCGAAGCTGACGCTGAGCGAGGTGGCCGCGAGCACCGGCCTGAGCCGGGCCGCCGCCCGGAGGTTCCTGCGCACGCTGGTCCAGCTCGGTTACATGCGCAGCGACGGGAGCAGGTTCTCGCTGCGGCCCAAGATCCTCGAGCTCGGCTACGCGTACCTGTCCAGCCTGACCCTGCCCGAGGTGGCCATGCCGCACCTGGAGCAGCTGGTCGAGCAGGTGCACGAGTCTTCGTCGGTGTGCGAGCTCGACGGGAACGACGTCATCTACATCGCCCGCGTCCCGACCAAGCGGATCATGACCGTGACGATCAGCGTCGGGACCAGGTTCCCGGCCTACGCCACCTCGATGGGCCGGGTCCTGCTGGCCGCCCAGTCCGACGAATGGCTCGACGAGTACCTGGAATCGGCCAGGTTGCGCGGCCTGACCGGGCACACCATTACCAGTGCGACCGCGCTCCGGCGCGAGCTGCGCAAGATCAGGGCTCAGGGCTGGGCCCTGGTCGACCAGGAGCTCGAGGAGGGGCTGCGGTCGATCGCGGCCCCGATCCGGGATGCCGACGGCCAGGTCATCGCCGCCGTCAACGTCTCCACCCACGCCGGCCGGCGGACGCTGAACAGCATCGTCGAGGAACTGCTCCAGCCGCTGCTCGCCACCGCCCGGCGCATCGAGCTCGACCTGGCCAGCTCCCGCTCGTCGGCCCGCGCCCGCCCCGACGCCTGACCGCTCCGCCCGGTGCGCACCTGCCCTTGCTGACCGAGATCCAGGCCACCGACGCTGACGCCAGGCGCGTCATCGAGCGGATGACGGTGCCACGGTAGGACGACAGTGCCACACTAGTTTCCTATGCGTACGCTCGTCATCGACCATCCCCTGGTCAGCCACAAGCTCACCGCGCTGCGCGACGCCGCCAGCGACACCGCGACCTTCCGCAGCCTGACGGCCGAGCTGGTGACCTTGCTCGCCTACGAGGCCACTCGCGAGATGCGGGTGCAGCCGGTGTCCGTCGCGACGCCGGTGGGCATGGCCAGCGGCGTGAAGCTGGCCCGGCCCGTGCCGCTCATCGTGCCGGTGCTGCGGGCCGGCATCGGCATGCTCGAGGGCATGACCCGGCTGCTGCCGATGGCCGACGTCGGCTTCGTCGGGCTGCGCCGGGACGAGGAGTCCCTGGTGGCGTCGACCTACGCGGACCGGCTGCCCGCCGGCCTGGCCGGGCGGGATACGTTCGTGCTCGACCCGATGCTGGCCACCGGCGGCACGCTCGCCACCGTCATCAGCATGCTCGCCAACCGCGGCGCGGCGTCGGTGACGGCCATCTGCCTGCTCGCCGCGCCCGAGGGCCTGCGGCACGTCGAGGCCGCCTTCGCCGCCGACGAGGTACGGGTGGTGACCGCCGCGGTGGACGAGCGGCTGAACGACCGGGGGTACATCGTGCCGGGCCTCGGGGACGCCGGCGATCGCCTGTTCGGCCAGATCTAGCCCTGCCTACCGGGCTCTGTCTATACGGGCTCTGCCTATACGGGCTCTGCCTATACGGGCAGGGCACTGGGCTCTCGTGCGGTACTACCGGGCACCGCCATCGCTCCGGGACTGGCCCCCCCACATCCACAGTGGGCGATGCCCCGCCGCCGAGCCCAGCACCCTGCCAAGTACAGCTAATCAAGACGTATCTACCCGCGGATACCCCCGAGTCCGGGGTTACCCCAGATCCGCCAGCGGAAGAGAATCCGGCCTAGACTATCCAGATCGCGCTCCGTCAGCGCCGCACCGCAGGTAGGAAACCGATGTTGTGCCAGATTGCCGGGACCGCATTATGCCACTGAGCTCGCACGTCAGCACGGCGTCAGGGCAGAAGATGCTCGTCGCCGAGGGCACCCGGCTGATATTCGGCCGGGGGCCCGGAGTTGACCTGATGATCGCGGCCGGCCGGGGACTGTCCCGGCGGGCGGGCCTGGTGACCGCGATGGCGGCCGGCGTCTGGATCGCCAACATCAGCCGCACCCACGCGCTGTACGTCGAAGGCGACGGCTACCAGGTCAGGCTGCCGCGGATGGAGTACGACGGCGAGCCCGCCAACGGCTGGTTCGTGCATGCGGGCACGGCCCTGGTCGGCTCCCGCGCCATGCTCGACGACGGGCAATCGCTGGTCGTGACGGTCACCGGCCAGTACGAGGAGGCCACGGCACCGTCAGGTCAGCCGGGCCGCCGGGCTGGCTGGGCCGAGGGAGACGAGGCCGAGGGAGACGAGCAGGCCGCGACCGGGCTGGCCGACGAGGGCGAGTGGACCGACGAGGTCTATGCCGCCAATGCGGCGGGCCAGGCGGAGACAGACGGCGCCGGAGCCTGGCGGGGCGGACCGGGGCAGGCCGGACCGGGACGCTCCGGACCGGGGCGGGCCGGCGCCGGGATGGCCTATGCCCGGCTGACCCAGGCCGAGCTAGCCGACGCCGGGGTGCCAGGGAAGGCCGACGGGCCCGGGGCGGCCAGGGACGGCGACGGCACGCTGCTGCCGTTCTACCTGGACCCGATGACCAAGCTCTTCCTCGTCGCGCTGATCTGGTGCCGGCCGTGGCTGATCGATCCGAGCGCGACCAGGCCGCTGCCGCGCACGCCGGAAATCGCCCGCGGGGCCCTGGAGGTGACCGGCGCCTATCACGAGCTGGAGCGGTTCGAAGCCGACCCGGAGTACCGCGACCTGCTCTCGGCCCGGGTGGCCGAGCACATCAAGGTGCTCCGGCGCAAGATCGCCGACCGCGGGCTGGCCGCCGCCGACGTCCGGCTCTCGGACGAGGTAGCCGTCCGGATCCTTATCGAGCACGGCATCATCACCTCCGCCGACCTGAGCCGGCTGGATGACCCCGCCTGGCGCTCCCGCCAGGAAGACCTGTGGTGGACCCAGGGCTGATCAGACACCTGGCGGTATCACGATGAAGACCGTGGTGGCGTTGCTGCCGCCTGATCCGAACACCTCGACGATGAACTGTCCCAGCCGCAGCGCGCCGGGGAAGAGCTTGTTGATGTTCAGGCGCAAGGTCCCGTCCGGGGCGACGGCCGGCTTGACCGGGGCCGTGCGGTGGAACGTGGCATTCGGCGCCAGCTGCGGCGGGCTATTCCAGGTCAGCGAGACCGTGACGGAGGTCCCTGGAGCGAAGCCGCGGCCCAGGACGACCCACGCGGCATTGGCGGTGCCCTTGCTCTGGTTGAGCATGCACAGGGCCGGAGGGCGGGTGTTCGCGGCCGGCGTGCCGCACACCGTGTCCGGCGCCACCGGCGGCGCCGCGGGCAGCGGCAGCGAGCCGGACGTCTGTTTCGGGCTGGTGGAGTCCGGGGAGCTCGAACTGCTGAGCGCGGCGCCGAGGATGACGCCGACCACGACCAGGGCCGCCCCGACGGAAGCCCATCCGGCCCAGGCCATGTGCGTCCGGAGCCACCGCCGCCAGCCGGAGCCGCCCGGACCCGGCCGCCCGGACCCGGGCTTGCGCTGTGTCCCGGGCTTGCGCTGTGTCCCGGGCTTGCGCTGTGTCCCGGGCCTGCGGCGGGGAACGGGCTTGTAGGAGGCGGGAAGTTCGGTGTAGGAGGCGGAGGTGGCGTCGTCGCCGCGGTCCTCGGCCGGCCCCAGGACGCCCAGCTGCGGGCTGCGCTGGTACTCGCTGATGAGGGCCATCGCCTTGTCCGGCAGGTAGGAGTGCTCCTCGTCCGGGCCGGCCTGGGCCACGGTGAAGTCCCCGAGCTGGACCAGCATGGCCGAGGAGGTCGGCCGCTGCCGCGGCACGCGGTGCATGCAGGCGCTGATGAGCTCGGTGAGCTCGCCGGGCAGGCCGGACAGGTCAGGTTCCTCGGTCGCCAGCCGGGCCAGCACGTCCATGACCGTGGCGCCGGAGTAGGGCGGGTGCCCGGTGGCCGCGAACAGCAGCGTCGCGCCGAGGGAGTACACGTCGCTGGCCACCGACGCCTCATGGGTGTCCCTGGCCTGCTCGGGCGCCATGTACGCCGGGGTGCCGACCGCGCCGCGCGAGGTGGTCCGGCCCATCCGCTCGGCCGCCCGGGCCACGCCGAAGTCGATCACCCGCGGCCCGTCGGGCGCGATCAGCACGTTCGACGGCTTCAGGTCCCGGTGCACCAGCCCGGCCCCGTGGATCGACGCGAGCGCCTCCGCGCACCCGGCGGCCAGCCACCGCACGGTGGCCACCGGCAGCGGGCCGCAGGCCAGCACCAGCCGGGACAGCGAGGGCGCCGGGACGTACGCCGTGGCCAGCCAGGGCAGGTCAGCCTCCGGGTCCGCCTCGACCACCGCGGCGGTGAACACGCCGCTCACCTTCCTGGCCGCCGCCACCTCCTGCGCGAACCGGGTGCGGAAACCCGCCTCCTCGGCCAGCTCCACCCGGATCGTCTTGACCGCGACCAGCCGCCCGGCCGCCGAACGCCCCAGGAACACCTGCCCCATCGACCCCGAGCCGAGGCGGCCGAGCACCACGTACGGCCCGATTCGCTCCGGATCCCACCTGCGCAGCGCCTCACGTCCCGGCTGCGACCCCATCTAGGCCCCTCCCTCACCCCCGTTCGCGGGCCGGCTTGGACTGTGCTGATGAGAACAGCGCCGACTTCAAACAGTGCGAATTCAACAGTGCGAATTCAAACAGGGGCCAGGATCCATCATGCCGAATCGTTCCGGCAATATGCAGTGCCTTCCCATCGTTTGTGGCGCATGGGGATGGAGAGAAACCAATACCCGTTCGGTATGATTATTCGCTTTTATCCTTGGCGGCGGGCACCCCGCAAGGTGATGGGGACCACCGCGTCGCTCACCGCCCGGGCGGTGGCAAAACCCGGCTTGATGACGGTATTGATGAGGTGCAGCCGCTCGTCGAAACCGGCGAACGCGCTCTTCATCGCGTTGATCGTCAGCCATTCCACGTCGGACCAGCCGTAGCCGAATTCCTCGGCCAGCCGGTGGAACTCCGAGCTGAGCGTGACCTGGCTCATCAGCCGGTTGTCGGTGTTCACCGTGACCCGGAACGAAAGCTGACGCAGCACCCGGAGCGGGTGCAGCGCGATCGACGGCGCCGCGCCGGTCTGGACGTTCGAGGTCGGGCACATCTCCAGGGGAATCCGGCGGTCGCGGATGTAGGCGGCCAGCCGGCCGAGCCGGACGCTGCCCTGCCGGCTGATCTGGATGTCGTCCGCGATGCGCACCCCGTGGCCCAGCCGTTCGGTGCCGCACCACTGCACCGCTTCCCAGATCGACGGCAGGCCGAACGCCTCGCCCGCGTGGATGGTGATGTGGAAGTTCTCCCGCTTGATGTACTGGAACGCGTCCAGGTGCCTGCTCGGCGGCCAGCCCGCCTCGGCGCCCGCGATGTCGAAGCCGACGACGCCCAGGTCCCGGTAGCGGACCGCGAGCTCGGCTATCTCCAGCGACCTGGCCGCCGTTCGCATGGCGGTGAGCAGGGCGTACACCTTGATTCCCCGCCCCTGGCAGCCCTCGCGGAAACCGTCGAGCACCGCCTCGACCACCTCGTCCAGGCTGAGCCCGCGCTCCGTGTGCAGCTCGGGCGCGAACCGGACCTCGGCGTACACCACCCCGTCGGCGGCCAGGTCCTCCGCGCACTCCGCGGCCACCCGCCGCAGCGCATAAGGGGTCTGCATGACCGCGACCGTGTGCCGGAACGCGTCCAGGTAGATTTCCAGGTGACCGCGGTGCGCGCCCTCGGTGAGCCGCTGGGTCAGTTCTTCTACGTTGTCACCGGGCAGGTCGGTGTAACCAGTCTCGCGGGCCAGTTCGAGGATGGTCCGCGGTCGCAGGCCGCCGTCCAGATGATCGTGCAGCAGCACCTTTGGAGCTGCCCGGATCTCGGCAAGTGTCAGCACCCCACCATTCTGCTACGCAGCAGGGACGTGCTCGATAACCGGGGGGTCGTGTCGGAGGGTAACTGTTTGATTACTGACCGTTATGGCACCTTCTAGGGCGGCCAGGGCCGGGCCGAAGCGGTCCCTGTCGTCGGCGCGCAGCTCCAGCAGGGGCTGGCCCGCCTGCACCGCCTCACCCGGCTTGGCCAGGCAGATGATGCCCGCGGCCGCGCTGACGTCATCTTCCTTGCGGGCCCGGCCGGCGCCGAGCCGCCACGCCGCGGTGCCCACCGCGAGTGCGTCAAGCCCGGTCAGCCAGCCGGACGCGGGAGCCGGCAGCACCCGGGTATGCGCCGCCCGGGGCAGCGGGGCGTCCGGGTCGCCGCCCTGCGCGCGGACCATCTCCCGGTACGCGGCCAGCGCCCGGCCGTCCGCGATGGCGGCGGCAGGATCGGCGTCGAGGCCGGCCAGCGCGAGCATCTGCCGGGCCAGCGCGAGGGTGACCTCCATCAGGTCGGCCGGGCCCTCGCCGCGCAGCGCCAGGACGGACTCCTCCACCTCCACGGCGTTGCCGACGGCCCGCCCCAGCGGCACGTCCATCCGCGTCAGCAGCGCCCTGGTGCGCACGCCGTGTTCCGCGCCGAGGGCGACCATCGTGGTGGCCAGCTCGCGGGCCTCGTCCCGGCTCTTCATGAACGCGCCGCTGCCGACCTTGACGTCGAGGACGAGCGCGCTGGTTCCCTCGGCGATCTTCTTGGACATGATCGAGCTGGCGATGAGCGGGATGGACTCGACCGTCCCGGTGACGTCGCGCAGCGCGTAGAGCCTGCGGTCCGCCGGGGCCAGGCCGGACCCCGCGGCGCAGATCACGCAGCCGGCGTCGGCCAGCACGGCGAGCGTCTGCGCCGGGGTCAGCCCGGTGCGGAATCCCGGGATAGACTCGAGCTTGTCGAGGGTGCCGCCGGTGTGGCCGAGCCCGCGCCCGGACAGCTGCGGCACGGCGGCGCCGCAGGCCGCGACCAGGGGCGCCAGGATCAGGCTGACCTTGTCGCCCACCCCGCCGGTCGAGTGCTTGTCCACGGTCGGCCTGGCGATCGAGGACAGGTCGAGCCGGTCCCCGGAGGCGATCATGGCCGCGGTCCAGGCCCGCAGCTCGGCACCGTCAAGCCCGCGGAAGAAGATCGCCATCAGCAGCGCGGACATCTGCTCGTCGGCGACTTCGTGCCGCGCGTAGGCGTCGAACAGCCACCTGATCTCGTCGTCGGCGAGCCGGAGCCCGTCCCGTTTGGCCCGGATCAGCGTGGCCGCGTCGGTCACCGTACCTCCCGGCGGCCGGCCAGATCGGTACCGGTGAAGGCGGCCGGGAGCAGGACCTTGAGCTCGACCGGGCCGTCCGCGGTATCGACCAGCAGGTCGCCGCCGCCGGCCTCGAGCAGCAGCTGCCGGCAGCGGCCGCAGGGCAGCAGCGGATCGCCGTCGCCCGCGACCACGGCGACTGCCCGCAGCGGGCCGGCGCCCGCCGCATGCAGGGCGCTGACCAGGCCGCATTCGGCGCACAGGGTCAGGCCGTAGGAGGCGTTCTCCACGTTGCAGCCCATGACGACCTGCCCGTCGCCGGCCTGCCCGGCCGCGCCGACCCGGAGCCCGGAATAAGGAGCGTAGGCACGTCCGGCCGCGGCTACGGCGGCGGCCCGGAGCGCCGGCCAGTCGATGATCACCTAAGAGACTTTAAAGGACTAGGGTCCGCCCGGATAAGGCGGCAGGGTTGCCATATCCGAGCGGACCCTTCTCACGTCCTGCGCGGCCCGCTGCAGGGAAGCTCGCCGCGCCAAGAGCAAGAAACTCTGCTTCAAATCATGCCCAACTAGTTGCTAGGTCCCACACTGGAAGAAGTTCAGATGTGGTTAAGATCTGCGTCCGGTTCGGAGCAGGCAGGTTTCGTGCTTAACGTGGAGGCCGTGAACGCACGTCTCGGCCGGGTTCTCGTGGTGGAAGATGACCCCGGCATCGCCACCCAACTGGTCCGCGGGCTGACCCGGGCGGGCTACGAAACCGGCAGCGTCACTACCGGCCAGGCGGCCCTCGACTGGCCGGTGCCCGACGTGGTGCTGCTGGACCTCGGCCTGCCCGACATCGACGGCGTGGAGGTCTGCCGGCGGCTCCGCCAGGCCTGCGACGCGGCCATCATCATCGTGACGGCGCGGGGCGAGGAATCCGACCGCGTCCTGGCCCTCGACGAGGGGGCCGACGACTACCTGATCAAGCCGTTCGGGCTGCAGGAGCTGCTGGCCAGGATCAGGGCCGTGCTCCGCCGCAGCCGCCAGCCGGCCGGCCAGGTGCTGCAGCACGGTCCGCTCACCGTCGACCTGCGCACCCACAAGGTCGCCGTGAACGGGAACCAGATCGCCGTGACGCCCAAGGAGTTCGCCATCCTGGAGTGCCTGGCCAGCGACCCGGGCCGGGTAGTCAGCCGCCAGGAGATGCTCGAGCGCGCCTGGGACGAGCACTGGTACGGCCCGACCAAGGTGCTCGACGTGCACATGGCGGCGCTGCGGAAGAAGCTCGGGGACCCCGGCCTGATCGAGACGGTCTACGGGCACGGCTTCCGGCTCGCGGATCAGGACGGCGCGCCGTGACCAGGCGGATCCTGCTCGTTCTGCTGGCCTTCACCGCCACGGTACTGGTGGGCGCGGTGGTCCCGCTGACCCTCGACGCGGCCGCGCACGACCGGTCGTCGTTCATCCAGGCCACCGCGGGCATGGCGCGCACCGACGCGGCGATCGCCCAGCCCCGCCTGGAGGCCATCGCGAAGAGCGGTTCGAAGGCAGGCGGCTACGCCCCGCTGGTCCCCGTGTTCACCGAGGTGCAGCAGGCCGGCGACGGCCTGCTGATCCTGCTGAGCCGGCGCGTCGTGAGCCTCGATGGCCAGCCGCATATCCAGCAGACCCAGCTCAACGAGAAGGGCACCATGCCGGCCGGGAACTGGAGGCAGCTGGCCGGGCAGGCGGACCAGCAGGCCGGGCCCTCGGGCCAGGCGCGCCAGACAATCCAGCCCAAGACCGTGACCACGGGATCGTGGGTGGTCGCGGCGGCGCCGGTGTACAGCGCCCGAGGCGCGGGCCTGGTGGGCACGGTGATCCTGGCCAGGTCCGCGAAATCCCTCGACAACGACATCGTGGCGCTGTGGGTCATCCTCGGGACGGTCGCCGTCGTGGCGATGATCGGCGCGGCGCTGCTGGCGTCCGGCCTGGCCCGCTGGGTGAACAGGCCGCTGGCCCGGCTGGACGGCGCGGCCGGCCGGCTGGCCGACGGTGACCTGGCCATCCGGGCCGTGGTCGGTTCCGGGCCCCCGGAGCTGCGCCGCCTGGCGACGACGTTCAACACCATGGCCGGGCGGCTCGAGGCCCTGGTGCACGGGAACCGGGCCGTGATCGCGGACGTGTCGCACCAGCTGCGCACCCCGCTGGCCGCGTTGCGGCTGCGGCTCGACCTGCTCGCCGCGGACACCGCTCAGTCGGACCCCGCGACCGGGCACGAGCTGGCCGGCGCGCTCGAGGAGCTGGCCCGGCTGTCCCGGCTGGTGGACGGCCTGCTCGCGGTGGCGCGCGCGGAGAACGTCGTGCCGGTGCCCACCGCGGTGGACGTGACCGAGGTGGCCAGGGAGCGGGTGGTGGCCTGGCACCCGGTGGCCGACGACCGGGGCATCACGCTCGAGGCGCCCGCAGCGGGCCCGGAAGAGGGCAGAGCCCGGCCGCGCCCGCCGGTGCTGGCCTGGATGGGCGAGGGTCACCTGGAGCAGGTCCTGGACAACCTGATCGCGAACGCGCTCGACGCGCTGGACGCGGGCCGTCATGTCACCGTGACCGCTACGGCCACCGCGGCCGGCGCGCAGGTCACCGTGACCGACGACGGCCCCGGCATGAGCGCCGAGGACCGGGAGCGCGCCTTCCTGCGGTTCACCACCTCGAACCCGAACGGCACCGGGCTCGGCCTGGCCATCGTGCACCGCCTGGTCACCTCGAACGGCGGCACCGCCCGGCTGGCCGAGACCCCGGGCGGCGGGCTCACCGTCGTGCTCGACTTCCCCGGCGTGCCGTCCGGCAACGCCGCCCCGGAGTACTCCGCGCCCGCGCAGGACCTCGCCAGCCTGTAGGCCCGCGGCCCGGTGCGCAGAAAGCCCGGTACGCAGAAAGCACTGCCCGCGCGCTTTGTACGAAGGCACCAAAGACCCCGGACGCAGACCCCAGATGTATGTCTGGCAGGCCAGGAGTGCCATCATGATCGGGTTCCGATTCGGCAACGAGCAGGCCGGATGGCCGTGTGTCCCTTCCCTGCGAAGACCACCGGGCATAGCCTGCGGGACAACCCAGGACGAATGCGAGGCCAGGCGCTGTAGCGCGCTGGCCCAGTGGAGGTAAGCGTGAAACACAGCGCATGGGCCACGGCGGTGCTGGCCGTGTCCGCGACGATGGTCATCGCCGCGTGCGGCAGCAGCCACAGCTCGGCCTCGTCCGGCGGCAGCACGTCAGCGAGCGCGCCGGCCAGCTCGGCGGCGGCGGGCACCAAGACCCTCGGCTGCATGGTCACCGACACCGGCGGCATCAACGACCGGTCGTTCAACGCCTCGTCGTGGGCGGGCATGCAGGCGGCCGCGAGCGCCAACCCCAACGTCACCGTCAAGTACCTGCAGTCGACGACCCAGAGCGACTACACGCCGAACATCAACGCGTTCATCAGCCAGAAGTGCAACATCATCGTCACCGTCGGCTTCCTGATGGGCGCCGCGACGGAGGCCGCGGCCAAGGCCAACCCGAACCAGAAGTTCGCGATCGTGGACTGCTCCTACGCATCGGGCTGCCTGACCGGCACCAAGGAATCCAACATCGACCAGCTGGTGTTCAACACCGTGCAGGACGGCTTCCTCGGCGGCTACCTGGCCGCGGGCATGAGCAAGAGCGGCAAGGTCGCGACGTTCGGCGGGATTGAGCTGCCCACCGTGACGATCTACATGGACGGCTACTGGGACGGCGTGCAGTACTACAACAGCAAGCACAACACGCACGTGCAGGTGCTCGGCTGGAGCGAGAAGACCCAGAAGGGCTCGTTCACCGGTGACTTCACCAACCAGACCAAGGGCCAGACGCTGACCCAGACGTTCATCAGCGAGGGCGCGGACATCATCTTCCCGGTCGCGGGCAACGTCGGGCTCGGCGCGGCCAAGGCGGTCCAGAGCGCGGACAGCTCGGCCGGCAGCAACAAGGTGAACATGGAGTGGGTGGACGTCGACGGCTGCGTCAGCGCGGCGACGTACTGCCAGTACTTCATCACCAGCGTGGAGAAGGGCGTCACGGCGTCGGTGAAGGCCACCGTGCTGAGCGCGGCCACCGGCACGTTCCAGGGCGGCTCCTACGTCGGCACGCTGGCCAACGGCGGGGCGGTGCTCGCTCCGTTCCACGACTTCGCGAGCAAGATCCCGGCCGCCCTGCAGACCGAGCTCAAGCAGATCCAGGCGGGTATCCAGAGCGGCTCCATCCAGACGCCGACGAAGGCCCCGGTCACCGCCGGGTAAACGGGTACAAGGGTGAATGTGGCAGCGGTGCGGCGTCACGGCGGTACCGCTGCCACATCGGCGCTCTGAACAAGGGGTCCCCGTGGAACTTGAGCTGAAGGGCATCACCAGGCGTTTCGGTTCGCTGGTGGCCAACGACCGGATCGATCTATCGGTGGCCCCAGGTCAGGTGCACGCTCTGCTCGGCGAGAACGGCGCAGGCAAGACCACGCTGATGAACGTCCTGTACGGATTGCTGCAGCCCGACGAGGGGGAAATCCTGCTCGACGGGAAGGCGGTCCGGTTTCATACGCCGAAGGACGCCATCGCGGCCGGCATCGGGATGGTGCATCAGCACTTCATGCTGGTGCCTGTGTTCACCGTGGCGGAGAACGTGACCCTCGGCATCGAGGAGACCCGCCCGCCCGGCCTGCTCGACCGGCGCAAGACCCGCCGGGACGTGCAGGAGCTTTCCCGCCGGTACGGTCTTGACATCGATCCGGACGCGCTGGTGGAGAACCTGCCGGTCGGCATCCAGCAGCGGGTCGAGATCGTCAAGGCGCTGGTCAGGCAGGCGACCGTGCTGATCCTCGACGAGCCGACCGCGGTGCTCACCCCGGCCGAGACGCAAGACCTGTTCCGCATCGTCAGGCAGCTGAAGGCCGGCGGCACGTCGGTCGTCTTCATCTCGCACAAGCTCAAGGAAGTCCAGGCCATCGCCGACACGATCACCGTGCTGCGCCGCGGCGCGGTCGTCGGCGAGAAGCCGCCGTCCGCCACCGAGGACGAACTCGCCTCGATGATGGTCGGCCGGAACGTGCAGTTGCGGGTGAGCAAGCAGGCGGCCAAGCCCGGCGACGTCATGCTTGACGTGTCCGGCCTGACCGTCGCCGACGAGACCGGCCGGGTCTGGGTGAACGGGATGTCCTTCCAGGTCCGGACCGGCGAGATCCTGGGCGTGGCCGGGGTGCAGGGCAACGGGCAGACCGAACTGTGCGAGGCGCTGATGGGCCTGCGGCCCGCGGTGGACGGCCAGGTCGTGCTGGACGGCCGCGACCTCACTCACGCCACGCCGGCCCGGCGGCTGCGCGCGGGCATCGCCTACGTCCCCGAGGACCGGCAGGAAGACGGGCTGATCGGCGACTTCTCGGTGGCCGACAACATGGTGCTCGACGCGTACAACCAGCCGCCGTTCGCCTCGGGCATCAACCTCAACCTCGGCGCGATCGCCAGCAACGCGGCCGAGCGGGTGCGGGAATTCGACGTCCGCACCCCCTCCCCGCAGGCGCCGGTCGGCACGCTGTCCGGCGGCAACCAGCAGAAGGTGATCCTGGCCAGGGAACTGGCGCGAGAGCACAAGGTCCTCATCGCCAGCCAGCCGACTCGCGGGCTCGACGTCGGCTCGATCGAGTTCGTGCACCGCCGCATCGTCGAACAGCGCGACCACGGCGTGGCCGTGCTCATCGTCTCCGCCGAACTCGACGAGATCTACGCGCTCGCAGACCGGATCGCCGTCATGTACGAAGGCAAGATCACCGGTATCCGGCCGCCGGCCGTGCCGGCCGAGGAACTCGGGCGGCTGATGGCGGGCGGGGCCGACATCGTCCCCATGCCGGCGCCCGAGCCACCGGTGCCCGAACCGCCGGCCCCGGCTGAGGCGCCGGAAGCAGGAACATCATGAGCGAGCCCGTGCCCCCGCCCGCCACCGGGCCGCCGGAAGCGGAGGAGCAGGCCGCACGCGGCTCGTTCGGCCGGGTCCTGCGCGAGGCGATCCTCGAGGGCAACTCCTTCACCATCACGGTCCTGGCCGTCTTCACCGCGCTGGTGGTAGGCGGCCTGATCAACGCGTTCACCAACACGACCGTCCTGCATGCCTGGGGCAACGTGTTCTCGGCTCCTGGCCATGCGTTCGCCCAGGCCTGGGACACCGCGGTGGGCGCCTACGTGGCGCTGTTCGAGGGTGCGGTCTTCAACCCGCACACGGTCGCGGCGCTGTTCCAGCAGGCGTCCATCGCCACGGCGATCCACGACGGCTACCTCGGCGCGGTCTTCAGCCCGATCTCGGAGACCTGCGTCCAGGCCACGCCGCTCATCCTGGCCGGCCTCGCGGTCGCCATCCCGTACCAGGCGGGCATGTTCAACATCGGCGCCCAGGGCCAGTTCATCGGCGGCGCGATCGTCGCCACCTACCTCGGTTACGGCGTCAGCCTGCCGGTCGTGGTGCACGTGGTCGTCTGCGTGATCGGCGGCTTCGCCGGCGGCGCGGCGATCGGCTGGATCGTCGGCGAACTCAAGGCGCGGACGGGCGCGCACGAGGTGATCGTCACGATCATGCTCAACTACGTGCTGGCCTACTTCCTGACCTACCTGCTCTCCTACCGCTACCTGATGCAGGCGCCGGGGACCGTCAACCCGATCACCCCGCCGATCGCGGGGAACGCGCACCTGCCGCTGCTTTTCGGCTCGCACCTGCGCATCAACGCGGGCTTCCTGCTCGCGCTGGCCTGCGCGGCGGGCATCTGGTGGCTGCTGAGCCGCACCACCGTCGGGTTCGAGTTCCGCAGCATCGGCAAGAACCCCAGCGCCTCCCGGGTGGCGGGCATCAGCGTCGAGCGCAACTGGGTCCTGGTCATGCTGATCGCCGGCGGCCTGGCCGGCCTGGCCGGCGCGACGGTCATCCAGGGCACCGACTTCACCCTCAACAACCAGAGCTTCGGAACCTACGGAATCGACGCCATCACGGTCGCGCTGCTCGGCCGGGGCCGGCCGCTCGGCGTGGTGTTCGCCGGCCTGCTCTTCGGGGCGCTGCACGCCGGGGCGCCGCTGATGCAGGCCGCGACCGGCACCCCGGTGGATATGGTCGAGGTGCTGCAGGCGATCATCGTCCTGTTCGTCGCGGCACCCCCGCTGATCCGGTCGATCTACCGGCTGCGGGCGGCCAGGGCCGGCGGCGTCGGGCTCGTCCTGTCCAAGGGGTGGAACGCATGACGATCACCGAGCGCGTCCCCACCGTGCTGGCGGCCGGCATCGCTCCCGGCAGTGCCTTCCGGCGGTGGCTGGCACCCGCGGCGTTCGGCTTCTTCGGGCTCATCGACCTGCTCGTGCTCGGGCTGTACTCGCACAAGGGCGACGCGACCTTCGCGTTCTCGCAGCCGTTCGCCAAGGTGACCGTGCCGGACCTGACCCTGCCCGCCGCGGTCACCTGCTACGTGTGCGGCGGGATCTCGATCGCGGCGGCATTGCTTGTCGCCTTCCTGCCGTTGAGCAAGGTGTGGCGGCGGGCGGCCATGGCGCTGGTCACGTTCTTGTTCATCGTCTCGCTGCTGTGCTGGGCCGACGCCGGGCTGACCACCGGGGTCAACGCGGTGAACCTGCTGCAGGGCACCTTCGCCGGGTCGATCCCCATCATGCTCGGCGCGCTGACCGGCGTCATCTGCTCCCGGTCCGGCGTGATCAACGTGGCCATCGAGGGCCAGTTGCTGCTCGGTGCCTTCACCGCGGCGATCGTGGCCAGCGGCACCGGCTCGCTGTGGCTGGGGCTGCTCAGCGGCGCCCTGGCCGGCTCCCTGGTGGGTCTGCTGCTCGCCGTCTTCGCCATCGGGTACCGGGTGGACCAGGTCGTCCTCGGCGTGGTCATCAATACGCTGATCCTCGGCCTCACCGGATACCTGTACGACGACCTGATGATCCCTTACCAGAACACGCTGAACTCGCCCGCGACGTTCTCCGCCATCAAGATCCCGCTGCTCGGCGATATCCCGATCATCGGCCCGGTCTTCTTCGACTCGACGATCTTCCTGTACCTCACCTACATCGCGCTGGCCGGAGTGCAGGTGGGCCTGTTCAGCACCCGGTGGGGACTGCGCACCCGGGCCATCGGCGAGCACCCGGTCGCGGCCGACACCGTAGGCATCCAGGTGATCGCGATGAGATACCGCAACGTCATCGGGGCCGGGATCATCGCCGGCGTCGGCGGCGCCTACTTCACGATCGGCTCGGTCGGGTCCTTCGGCAAGGAAATGTCCTCGGGCGAGGGTTACATCGCGCTCGCCGCGATGATCTTCGGGCGGTACAGCCCGTTCGGCGCGGTCGCGGCGGCGCTGCTGTTCGGGTTCACGACTCAGCTGCAGTCGATCCTGTCCACTCTCAACACGCCGATCCAGTCGAACCTGCTGCTGATGAGCCCGTACATTGTCACGATCATCGTGCTGGCCGGGCTCGTCGGCAAGGTCCGCGGTCCCCGGGCCGAAGGCATCCCCTACGTCAAGGCGTAAATTTCATGCCGAACGGGTGGGGTTACCCGTCTCCCCGGCCCGCGACCGCGGCAGCGCCGGCCGCGGCAGCGCCGGCCGCGGCAGCGGCCGCGGCAGCGGCCGCGGCAGCGTCGGCCGAGGCAGCGGCACCGGCACCGGCGGCGCCTGCGCTCTGGGGCGGAAGCGTCCAGAGCGACGGGCGTGACTCACATGCGGTCGCGAGCGCCAATTTGCCGGGTTGATTCGGGCTTCCGGGTGGATTTTGGGGTCTATAGTGCACCAAACTCACCCAGAAGCCCCAATCCACCCAGATCTTTGAGCGAGGGCCGGTTATGGGACATGGGCAGATTGAAGTGAGTGGGACGAGTGACGGCTGAGGCTGAGTTGCGGACCGCGGTGGAGGACTGGATCGCGGACGACCCGGACGCGGGCGACCGGGCCGAGCTTCAGGAGTTGCTCGACCGGGCCTTCGGCCGCGCGAGCACCGATGCCGACGTGGGGGCGGGTGCCAGCGTGGGGGCAGATGCCGGGGCGGTCGCCGAGCTGCGGGACCGGTTCGCGGATCGGCTGCACTTCGGGACGGCGGGGCTGCGCGGCGCGGTCGCCGCCGGGCCGAACCGGATGAACCGGGCCGTGGTCAGGGCGGCGACCGCGGCGGTGGCCGGCTGGCTGCTCGCGCCGGGTGCGGCGGGCCAGGACGGCGGGGCGCGGCGGGACGGCGTGGTGGTGGGGTGCGACGCGCGGCACCGGTCGGCGGAGTTCGCCGAGGAGGTGGCCGGGGTGCTGGCGGGCGCGGGCATCCCGGTGCACATGCTGCCGCGCCCCTGCCCCACTCCCCTGCTCGCGTTCGCGGTCCGCCACCTCGGCACGGCGGCCGGGGTGATGATCACCGCCAGCCACAACCCGGCCGCCGACAACGGGTACAAGCTCTACCTGAGCGACGGCGCCCAGGTCATCCCGCCCGCCGACGCCGAGATCGAGGAGCGCATCGCGGGCCTCGGGCCGCTGGCGCGGATCCCGGTGGCCGCGGGCGGCAGCCCGCTGATCACCCGGCACGGCGACGACATCGCTCAGGCGTACCTGACAGCGGTCGTGGCCGCCGCGGCGGGCCCCGCGGCTGATCACAGCCCGGGCCTGAGCGTGGTTTACACGCCGATGCACGGCGTGGCGGGCCAGCTCATGCTGCGGGCGCTGCGGCTGGCGGGCTTCGCGGCGCCGCACCTGGTAGCCGCGCAGGCAGAGCCCAACCCGGACTTCCCGACCGTCGCCTTTCCCAACCCGGAGGAGCCGGGCGCCCTGGACCTGGCGCTGGCCGACGCCCGCCGGATCGGCGCCGACCTGGTGGTCGCCAGCGACCCCGACGGGGACCGGCTCGCCGTGGCCGTGCCTGACCCGGCGGCCGGCTGGCGGATGCTGACCGGGGACCAGGTGGGCGCCCTGCTCGGTGCCAGTCTCATCGGGGCCAGTCTCATTGGGGGCAGCCTCATTGGGGGCAGTCTCACTGGGGCCAGTCTCACTGGGGGCAGTCTCACTGGGGGCAGTCTCATTGGGGGCAGCCTGCTGGAGCGGACGGCGGGCCAGGCGACGCCGGAGGCGCGGCTGGTGGCCTCCACCGTGGTCTCCTCGACGCTGCTGGCCAAGATCGCGGCCGCGGCCGGCGTCCGGTACGCCGAGACTCTCACCGGGTTCAAGTGGATCGCCCGGGCCGCCGACGGCGTGCCGGGGGCGCGGTTCGTGTTCGGCTACGAGGAAGCGCTCGGCTACGCCGTCGGTGACGTGGTGCGCGACAAGGACGGCTTCGGCGCCGCGCTGGCGATGCTCCGGCTGGCCGACGCGGCGAAGTCGGCAGGCCGTTCGGTTCTCGATGTCTACGACGACCTGGAGCGGGCCCACGGCGTGCACCTGACCTCTCAGCTGACCCTGCGGACGGCCGATCAAGCGCGCGTCATGAGCCGGCTCAGGTCGGCGCCGCCTGATGCCCTCGGCGGCGAGCCGGTGTCCGCTCGCATCGACCTCGCTTCTGGCGGCGCCCTGCCGCCCGCCGACGTGCTCATCTTCCGGCTGCCTGGCGGCCGGGTGGTGCTGCGCCCGAGCGGCACCGAACCGAAGATCAAGTGCTACATCGAGATCACCGAGCCGCTCGCGGGCCGCTCGCTCGCGGCCGCCCGCCAGGCCGCCGCCGACCGCCTGGCTCCGCTGCGAGCCGCGCTCGAAGCGCTCCTGGCCGACGCCTAGGGGCCAGGACCTGAAGCGGGACGCCGGCGCCGCTGTTCTTCCTGCCGTTCGTGACGCCCGAGGCGGTCACCATGTACAACGACTTCGAGCGGGCGCTCTACGCGGCGCTGTGATCGCAGGTGCGAGCCGATTACTGGCCGGCGTTCGGCACGGACGCCAGCCAGGGGCCGACGCGGCTGAGCAGGAGGAACCCGAGCAGAAGGCGCCGGCCGGCGGGCCCGCGGCGGGCTCAGCCGGCGGTAACGGCCCGGGCCTGGATCACGTCCTCGCGCATCTGGGTGACCAGGGCCTCGACGGAGTCGAACCGCTCGGTGCTGCGGAGCCGGACGGCGAAGTCGATGGCGGCGTGGGTGCCGTACAGGTCCAGGTCGTCACGGTCGAGCGCGTAGGCCTCGACGGTGCGGTCGCCGATGCCGAACGTCGGGTTGGTGCCGACCGAGATCGCGGCCGGCCAGCGGCTGGCCTCCGTGCCGTCCAGGCCCAGGCTGGTCAGCCAGCCGGCGTAGACGCCATCGAGGGGGGTCGCGGTATGCGGCGGGGTCTCCAGGTTGGCGGTCGGGAAACCCAGCCCGCGGCCGCGCATGTGACCGCGGACGACGACCCCCTCCACCCGGTGCGGGCGCCCCAGCGCGCTGGCGGCAGCGGCCACGTCACCGGCGGCCAGCTGCTCCCTGATGTAGGACGAGGAGATCGTCACGCCGTCGGCCACCAGCAGCGGCACGCCCTCGGCGGTGAAGTCGTACTTCTCGCCCAGCTGAGCCAGCAGGGGCACGTCCCCCACGGCCTTGTGGCCGAACCTGAAGTTCTCCCCCACCACCACGGCGGCGGCGTGCAGCCGTTCGGACAGGGCCACACGGACGAACTCGTCCGGGCTGAGCCGGGAGAATTCCAGGTTGAACGGGAGCACGCAGACGGCGTCGGCGCCGAGGCCGGCCAGCAGTTCGGCCCGCCGCCGCGAGGTGGTGAGGAACGGCGGATGCGAACCCGGCCGGACGACCTCGTCCGGGTGCGGGTCGAAGGTGATCACCACGACCGGCAGGTGCCGCGCCCGCGCGATCTGGGCGGCCCGCCCGATGATGCGCTGATGACCGCGGTGCACGCCGTCGAACACGCCGATCGTCGCGACGCACGCACCCCAGTCGGAAGGCACCTCGGCCAAGCCGTACCAGCGGTACACGATCCCCGTTCCTCCTTTGCCGCCAGGCCGCAAGTGCCGCCAGAGAACTAGCCTAAGGCCTCAGGCGAAGACGACGAGCGGCCTGGCTTGTCCGGACTCCTCGGTGACCAGCGCGATCAGGGTGCCGTCGGGCGCGTAGGCGGCCGTCGGGCCCGGGGCGGGTGCGCCCCCGGCGGACCCGGCGGCCGCGGCCAGGCGGCCGCCGTTGGCCAGCCGGCGGGCCTCGTCCGCGCTCAGGTTCCGGCTCGGGAAGGCCGCCGAGGCCGCCTGGGCCAGCGGCAGCACCTCGAACCGGTCGCCCAGCTGCTCCAGGGTGCGGGCGTCCTCGACCCGGTAGCCGCCCACCCTGGTCCGGCGCAGCCTGGTCAGGTGGCCGCCGGTGCCCAGCGCGGCGCCGAGGTCGCGCGCCAGGGCCCTGACGTACGTGCCGCTGGAGCAGCGCACGGTGGCGTCGAGGTCGACCAGGTCGCCCTCCCGGCGCACCGCCGTGACCGTGAACTCATGCACCGTCACCGGCCTGGCCTTGAGCTCGGGCGCCGCGCCCGCCCTGGTCAGCCGGTAGGCACGCTGCCCGTCCACCTTGATCGCGCTGACCGCGGGCGGCACCTGCTGGATCTCGCCGGTCAGGCCGGCCACCGCCGTCCGGAGGGTTTCCGCGGAAACGCCCGCGGCAGGCGCGCCGCCGGTGATCTCGCCCTCCGCGTCGTCGGTGCTGGTCGACTGGCCGAGCCGGATCGTGGCGGCGTATTCCTTCTCGGTCAGCATCAGGTACCCGAGCAGCCTGGTGGCCTTCTCCACGCCGACCACCAGGACGCCGGTCGCCATCGGGTCCAGCGTCCCGGCGTGCCCCACTTTCCTGGTCCCGGCCAGCCGCCGGACCCGCGCCACGACGTCATGCGAGGTCATGCCGCCGGCCTTATCCACGATGACCAGGCCGTGCTTGCCGCTCGGCGGCTCGGTCATTCTTCGGCGGCGTCGTCGGCGGGCTTGCGGTAGGGATCGGGGTCGCCGGCCGGCACGGCGCCCTCGCGGCTGCGGGCGAGTTCGGCGTCGGCGTGCCTGGCCTGGGTGACCAGGTCCTCGATCCGCTTGGCGCTGTCCGGGAGCACGTCCGCGACGAACTCCAGCGACGGAGTGTGCCGCAGGCCTAGCTGCCGGCCCACCTCGGACCTGATGATGCCGGTGGCGCTGTGCAGCGCCGTCGCGGTGTCGGCCCGCTCCTGGTCAGATCCGTACACCGTGTAGAACACGGTGGCTTCGCGCAGGTCGTTGGTCAGCCGGGCTTCGGTGACGGTCACGAAGCCGAGCCGGGGATCCTTGATCCGGCGCTCTAGCATCTCCGCGACGATCTGGCTGATCTGGTCGGCCAGCTTGCGCGCCCTCGCGGCGTCCATGCTTCCGTCACTCCTCCTCGTTGAACAGCCGCTGCCGGGCCGACAGCAGCTCGATCTCAGGATGCCGGGCCACCAGGCGCTCGCACTCGCCGAGCACGCTCATCGCGTTGGCGGCCGACGCGGACACGACGGCCACTCCTATCTCGGCGCGCCGGTGCAGATCCAGGTGCCCGGTCTCGGCGACCGCGACACCTGGATAGCACCGGCGCAGCTCGGCGACCAGCGGCCGGACGACGCCCCGCTTGGCCTTCAGCGAGTGCACGTCGCCGAGCAGCACGTCCAGCGTCAGCGCGGCGACGTACATGTCACCGCTCCGCTGCCGCCCGGGTACCTGGTCAGGTCCTTGGCTTCTCCCTCATCTCGAAGGTCTCGATCGTGTCGCCGATCCTGACGTCGTTGTAGCCGATGCCGATACCGCATTCGTAGCCCTCGCGGACCTCGGTCGCGTCCTCCTTGAACCGGCGCAGCGAGTCCACCGTCAGGTTGTCCGAGATCACCACGCCGTCCCGGATCAGCCGAGCCTTGCTGCCGCGATGGATCGCCCCGGAGCGCACGATGCACCCGGCGACGTTGCCCACCCGCGGCACCCGGAAGACCTCCCTGATCTCCGCCGTGCCGAGCTGCGCCTCCTCGAACTCGGGCTTGAGCTTGCCCTTGAGCGCGGCCTCGACCTCCTCGATCGCCTGGTAGATGATCGAGTAGTAGCGGATGTCGACGCCCGCGCGCTGGGCCAGCTCGCCGGCCCGGCCGGCTGGCCGGACGTTGAAGCCGATGATCACCGCTTCGGAGGCGATGGCGAGGTTGACGTCGTCCTGCGTGATCGCGCCGACGCCGCGGCCGATGACGCGCAGGCTGACCTCTTCGCCCACGTCGAGCTGGAGCAGCGCGTCCTCCAGGGCTTCCACCGAGCCGGACACGTCGCCCTTGATGATGAGCAGCAGTTCCTCGCGCTCGCCGGCCTTGAACGCCGACTCCAGGTCCTCGAGCGTGACCCGGCGCCGTCCCTGGGCGAACTGGGCGACGCGCTCGCGCGCCTCCCGCCGCTCGGCGATCTGCCGGGCCATCCGGTCATCGGAGACGACGAGGAAGTTGTCGCCCGCGCCGGGCACGGCGGTCAGGCCGAGCACCTGCACCGGCCGGGACGGCGGTGCCTCGGGGATGGGCTCGAGGTTGTCGTCCAGCATGGCGCGGACCCGGCCGAACGCCTCACCGCAGACGATCGAGTCGCCGACGTGCAGCGTGCCGCGCTGCACCAGCACGGTGGCCACCGGGCCGCGGCCCTTGTCCAGGTGCGCCTCGATGGCCACGCCCTGCGCGTCCTGCCTGGGGTTGGCGCGCAGGTCCAGGGAGGCGTCGGCGGTCAGGATGATCGCCTCGAGCAGCTCGGCGATGCCGATGCGCTTGGTCGCGGACACGTCCACGAACTGCGTATCGCCGCCGAACTCCTCCGCGACGAGCCCGTACTCGGTCAGCTGGGCGCGCACCCGCTGCGGGTCGGCGCCCTCCTTGTCGATCTTGTTGACCGCCACGACGATGGGCACGCCCGCGGCCTGCGCGTGGTTCAGCGCCTCCGTGGTCTGCGGCTTCACGCCGTCGTCGGCCGCCACCACGAGCACCACCAGGTCGGTGGTCTCGGCGCCGCGGGCCCGCATGGCCGTGAACGCCTCGTGACCCGGGGTGTCGATGAAGGTGATCTTGCGTTCCTCGCTGTCCACCTCGGTGGTGACCTGGTACGCGCCGATGTGCTGGGTGATGCCCCCGGCCTCGCGGGCCACCATGTTGGTGTGCCTGATCGCGTCGAGCAGCTTGGTCTTGCCGTGGTCGACGTGACCCATCACGGTGACCACCGGCGGGCGGGCCACCAGGTCGGCCTCGTCGCCCTCGTCCTCGCCGAACTCGATGTCGAACGACTCGAGCAGCTCGCGGTCCTCTTCCTCGGGCGAGACGACCTGGATGTTGTAGTTCAGCTCGGCGCCGAGCACCTGGAGGGTCTCGTCGTTGACCGACTGGGTGGCGGTCACCATCTCGCCGAGGTGCAGCATGACCTGCACCAGCGACGCCGGGTTGGCGCCGATCTTGTCGGCGAAGTCGCTCAGCGACGCGCCCCGGGACAGCCGGACCACCTGGCCGTTGCCGCGCGGGACCTGCACGCCGCCGATCGTCGGCGCCTGCATGTTGTCGAATTCTTGACGCCGCTGCTTCTTCGACTTCCGGCCCCGTGACGGACGCCCGCCGGGCCGCCCGAAGGCACCCTGGGTGCCGCTGCGGCCGCGGCCGCCGCCCGGACGCGGCGGACCACCGCCGGCCCCCGTGCGGGGAGCGCCGCCGGCACCAGGACCGCCCCCGGCCCGCGGGGGACCGCCCCCGGGCCCGCGGCCACCGCCGCCGGGACCGCCGGGCCGGGTGCCAGCTCCGGCACCAGGACCACCGCGGCCACCGCCGCCGGGACCGCTCCGGCCCGCGCCGGACGGCGCCGGGCGGGAGGGCATGTTCATCGGGCTCGGCCGGGGGCCGCCGGGACGCGGGCCGCCAGGACCACCGGAACCGCCGGGACGCGGGCCGCCGGGACCGCCGGAACCGCCGGGACCACGACCGCCGGGACGCGGGCCGCCAGGACCGCCGGTACCGCTCGCCGAGGGGCCGGGACGACCTGGCTGACCAGGCGCACCCGGACCCTGGGGCCGGGGCGGAGGAGCCGAGCCCATGCCGGTCGCGGTCGAGCTGAACGGGTTGTTGCCCGGCCTCGGGCCGGGACGCGGGGCGCCGGGACGCGGGCCAGGCGCGCCTGGCCTGGGTGCCCCCGGACGGGGAGCGCCGGGTCCCTGGGTCCTCGGTCCGGACGGCCTGGTGCCCTGGCCCGACTGGTCGGGACGGCCCGCGGGGGCGCCGGGGCGCTGGCCCGATGAGCCGCCCGGCCCGCCGGGACGCGGAGCCGAGGGCCGGGCCTGGCCGCCTTGACCCCCCTGGCCTCCTTGGCCCCCCGGGGCGCCCTGGCCCCCCGGGGCGCCCTGGCTGGTCCCGGGACTGCGGAAGTCGGCCGGGGTGGCCGGGGTCCGCGGCGGCCCGGGCACCCGCGGGGCGCCGGGAGCACCCGGGGTTGGCTGAGTCCTCGGCTCCGAGCCGGGCCGGGACGCGGGCGACGGCGGGACCGGCGGCAGCCGCCGGGCGGCCGTGTCGGGAGCCGCTGAGGTACCGCTGGCGGCGGCGCCATCGGGCGCGACCGCCCGCTCGGCGGAGCCGTTGGCCGTCCCGTCGGGCGCGGTCCTGGGGGCCGGCGCGACGCCGGGCGCCGCGGCGCCGGACGCTGCCGCGGCGACGCGTTCATCGCGAGCAGGGGGTGCCGCCGGGCCTGCGTCGGGCCGCGGCCTGGCGGCGGCCGGGACCGCGCCGTCGCGCGGCACACCGGAGCCCGCTGGCGACCCGGCAGGCCTGGGCCTGGTTCCCTGAGCTGGTTGTTCTGCCGACTTGGTAGAGAATGCCTCCTTGAGCCGCCGGACCACAGGCGCCTCAATCGTCGAGGACGCTGACCTTACGAACTCGCCCATTTCCTTGAGCTGGTCCATGACGGCCTTGCTCTCGACACCGAACTCTTTCGCGAGTTCGTAAACCCGGACCTTCGCCACTACGCTCCTTCTCGGCCCAGTCCCCTGGACCCCTTCCCGGACCTCGGCCCGGGCAGAGCGTGCTCCGGGCTGGCCTCAGCCTATGGTGATCATCGCCGCGTGCTCATCGAGCGCTCATCAGCTTCTCGACCTGCTTTCCGACAGGTGTTCCTTCTCGCGTTAAAGCCTGCTGCCCAGCCAGATTGTTCCGCCGCCAGTAATGCTATTCCGGGGAGTCCGCGCCGCAAAGATACTCAGCCAGTGGTTCGAGGCTGAGCGATCCCGCGGCGCGCAGGGCCCGGGGGAACGCCCGGCGCCGCCGCGCGAGGTCCAGGCAGCCCAGGCTGGGATGCAGGTACGCACCCCGGCCAGGCAGCCGGGCCCGCGGGTCGGGCTGGATGACGTCCCCAGCCGCTACGAGGCGAAGCAGGCTGGACTTGACCGCACGCTCCTTGCAGCCTACACAGGTACGCATCGGGGGCTTACCCGGGACAGGCCGCTCGGCTCGCATGGCTCTTACCTTCATAAGTCTACCGTGTCCGCGGGTCTCCGATACCGGCCGGGGACCTGCGCCGGCGGGGCCGACGGGGCTAATGCGTCAGGGGAGCCGGATGAGGCGAGCGGGGGCCGGCCTATTCAGGCGCCTGCGCCATCGGGCCTGCCGACGACGGCACCGGCGGGCTCCCGGCTCCCCGGGCTCCCCGGGGTTCCCGGGGTTCCCGGGCTCCCCGGGATTCCCGGGGCCTCTGGGGTCCTTGCGGGTCTTGGGATCCTTGGGGTCGTCGGGCTGCTTTGGCTTCTTGGGCTGCTTTGGCTTCTTGGGCTTCTTGGGGCGGGACCGCGGCGTCGGACCTGATGTCGATGCGCCAGCCGGTGAGCCTGGCGGCCAGCCTGGCGTTCTGGCCCTCTTTGCCGATCGCCAGCGACAGCTGGTAATCGGGCACGATGACCTGCGCCTCCCGGGCCGCGGCGTCGATCACGTGGACCCGGCTCACCCGGGCCGGCGACAGGGCGTTGGCCACGAAGCCGGCCGGGTCGTCGGAGTAGTCCACGATGTCGATCTTCTCGCCGTGCAGCTCGTTCATCACGTTGCGTACCCGGCTGCCCACGGGCCCGATGCAGGCGCCCTTGGCGTTGACGCCAGGCTGATGCGACCGGACCGCGATCTTGGTGCGGTGACCGGCCTCGCGGGCGATCGCGACGATCTCCACCGCGCCGGCCGCGATCTCGGGCACCTCCAGGGCGAACAGCTTCTTCACCAGGCCCGGGTGGGTCCGGGACAGGGTGACAGACGGCCCGCGGTGTCCCTTGCGGACATGCAGCACGTAACAGCGGATCCGCTCGCCGTGGACGTAACGCTCGCCGGGCACCTGCTCGGCGGGCGGCAGCACCGCTTCCAGCTTGCCCAGGTCGACCAGCACCGTCCTGGGGTCCTTGCCCTGCTGGATGACCCCGGCCACGATGTCGCCCTCGCGGCCCGCGTACTCGCCGAAGGTCAGCTCGTCCTCGACGTCGCGGAGCCGCTGCAGGATCACCTGGCGGGCGGTGGTCGCGGCGATCCGGCCGAAACCGGCCGGGGTGTCGTCGTACTCCCGTACCGGGCTGCCGTCCGGGCCGGTCTGGATGGCCCACACGGTGACGTGCCCGCTCTTCCTGTCCACCTCGACGCGCGCCGCCGACGACGCGCCGTCGGACTTGTGGTAGGCGACGAGCAAGGCGTCCTCGATGGCCTTGATGGCCTGGTCGAGCGAGATGTCCTTCTCGCTTTCCAGGCTGCGCAGCACGGTCAGGTCAATGTCCATCGCGGGTCGCTCCAACCTCGCTGTGCGGATGCCCGAACTCCACCTGGACGGCGCCGGCGCCCAGCACGGCGTAGCCGAAACGGCGGCGGTCATCCCCGACGTCCAGGGTCACCCCGTCCCCGTCGGCCGCGACGACCCGGCCGGAGATGGTCCCGGCATCCCGGGCGTCGGTGACGGCGACCTGGACCAGACGTCCCACCGCGCGGCGCCAGTGCCTCGGGTCGGTCAGCGGGCGGTCGACGCCAGGTGAGGAGACTTCGAGTGTGTAGGGAAAATCGCCCATCACCGGCGCCGTGTCGAGCACGGCGGACAGCTGGCGGCTGATCGCCGCAGCGTCGTCCAGGCTCACGCCCTGGTCGCTGTCCACCACCACGCGCAGCACCCGCCGCCGGCCGGCCGCGCTCACCCGCACCGATTCCAGGTCCATGCCCGCGGCGGCGACCGCGGGACGGATGACGTTCGCGATCCTGTCCTCGTCGAGCGACCCGGGCGCGTGACGCTGGCCTCCTGGCATCACGACCTCCTCGTCCACGACCTGCAGGATTGGGACCTAGCCTATCCGGGGTTGGGCCCTCGCGCGGATAGGACCGGCCGGACCCGCCGAACTGTACGTGGTAGCTTGCCGGTGTGCCCGACATTGTGCCGAGGCGGCGCATGCTGCTCGCCTCGGCGGCGGCGCTGCCGTTGCTGCTCGCCACCGCCGGCTGCCGGTCCTCGGACGCGTTCACCGGCCCCGATCCGCTGGCCGGCCGCCCGCCCCTCGGTCACGACGTGCTGACGCTGCAGGCAGTCATCGCGGCCGAGGAAAACCTGATCCGCCGGTACCGGACGGCCGTCGAGGTCGCTCCGGGGACGGCGGCCGGGCCGCGGGTGCTCAGGTCGCTGCTCGCCCAGCACGAGCAGCATCTCGCGCAGCTCAGGTCCAGGCTTGTCGTGCCGGCCGGGATGCCGGCCACGCCCGCGCCGTCGGCGAGCGCGTCCGGCCCGGGGTCCGCCGGCGTCGGCCCGGCCCATGTCAGCTGGGCTCAGCTGCGGGCGGCGGAGCGCGCGTCGGCGGCGGAGCTGGTGCAGCGGCTGTCCACCGTGTCGCCCGCCCTGGCCCAGCTGCTCGCGAGCATCGCGGCCTCCGACGCCACGCACGCGACGGTACTGGCAAATAAGGGACTGACCAGTAAGGGGCTGGGGGGATAGCGCGATGGCGGGGACCGTGCCCGCGCTGCAGGCCGCGCTCGCGGCCGAGCACGCGGCCATCTTCGGTTACGGGGCGGCGGGCGCGCACCTGGCCGGGAGCAGGCTGGCCGCGGCCGAACGGGACTGGACCGGGCACAACCAGGCCCGCGACACGCTGGCCGCGATGATTTCCCGGCGGGGCGCGGCGCCAGCCGCCGCGCAGGCCTACTACCAGCTGCCCTTCCGGGTGCGCAACGCGGCCAGCGCGATGACCCTCGCGGCCCGCCTCGAGGACGGCGTGACCCGGGCTTACCTGGGCCTGGTCGCGGTCAGCGACCAGGAGCTCCGGCACTTCGGCGCGATGGCCATGCAAGGCGCGGCGCAGCGCGCCGCGTTCTGGCGCGGCAGCACCCAGGCCTTCCCCGGCCTCAGCTCGTTACCAGGGGATAGCGGCCGGCCGGGAGGGTTCGGCCAGCGCCATGATCGCGGCCGCGATCTCAAGCAGCTGCCGGTCGGTGCCGTAGCGGCCCACCAGCTGCAGGCCCACGGGCAGCCCGGCGGCCGTCAGGCCGGCCGGCACGGAAACGGCGGGGTGCGCGGTCACCGTGATCCGCGAGCAGGAGCGCATCCAGTCGATATAGGTGGCCATCGGCTCGCCGTTGATCTCCTCGACCCACTCCTGCCCGACCGGGAACGGAACCACCTGCACGGCGGGCAGCGCGAGTGCGTCGTACGGCCCGTCGGCCAGGAAGGACCTGAGCCGCTTGAAGATCTCGGCGTGGCCGGCCCGGGCCGCCGCGATCTGCTCGCCGCCCAGAGCGATTCCCTTGGAGATGTTCCAGGCCAAGGTGGCCTTGATCTGGTCGCGATGGGCGCGCAGCAGCGGCGCCAGGGCGGCCATCCGCGCCGCCCGCAGCACCTGGAAAACCTCGTCCGCGTCGGACAGGGCGGGCGCGGCGTCGGTCACCGCGCACCCGGCGCCCTCCAGCGCCCCGCGCAGCCCGGCGAGCACCTCGCGGACCTCGGGCTGCACCGGCAGGTCCCCCAGGTCGTCGGTCCAGGCCACCCGCAGCCCGGGCAGCGGCGCCGGCCGGAGCTCGAGGAAGTCACCGGCGCGTTCGGGCCGCGCCAGGGGCAGCCCGGGATCCGAGCCGCACATCCCGGCCAGCAGCAGCGCGGCGTCCGGCGCCGTGCGGGCGATCGGCCCGACCACGGCCAGCGGGTCGAGCGGGTCGGCGGGCACCAGGCCCGGCGTGGTCCGCAGGCCCACCAGGCCGCAGAAGGACGCCGGGTTCCGCACGCTGGCCGCCAGGTCGGAGCCGTCCGCGAACGGGATCATCCCGGCGGCGACGGCGGCGGCGGCCCCGCCGCTGCTGCCGCCGGGGGTAAGCCGGGTGTCGTACGGGTTGCGGGTGGGCCCGAACACCGGGTTGAACGTCTGCGATCCCGCGCCGAACTCCGGCGTGTTGGTCTTCCCGATCAGCACCGCTCCGGCCTGCTTGAGCCGGGTCACGTGCGGCGCATCGAAGGCCGGCACGAAGGAGGCGAAGACCGGCGAGCCGAACGTGGTCCTGATCCCCGCCGTCTCGGCCAGGTCCTTCACCGCGATCGGCAGCCCGTGCAGCGGCCCGGCGAACGAGCCGCGGGCCGCCTGCGCGTCGAGTTCGGCGGCCCGGGCGCAGGCCTGCTCGGCGGCGAGCGTGACGATCGCGTTGATCGCCGGGTTGACCGCGCCGATCCTGGCCAGCACGGCGGCGAGCAGTTCGGCGGCGGAAAGCTCCCGGGCCCTGATCAGCCGGGCGAGCTCAACGGCCGGGGTCGCGCACAGGTCCATCCTGACGGGCAGTTCCGGGGCTTCAGTCGGTCGTGTCCACGCTCAATCGTTACGGAGAAGAGAGGCCAGCACCCGTACGATCGTGCTGGCGGCCAGGTCAACGTCGTCGGCGACGGCGATCCGCTCCGCCCACGACCACCAGAACCACCACATGCCATCCTGGCCGCAACCGACGTAGACATTCTCCTCAAGCGCCCGCGCGGCCGGGTTGACCACGTACAGGCTGGGCCTTCGCCCCGGCGGCGCCATCAGCCACGCCTCAAGCCCGCGATGAGACAATTCGTCAGCTAGCTTCTCCAGATAGACGGCCTGTGTCTGATCCGGATCGCCGGTTCGTTTGGCTTCCACCGTTAACCACCGTTGTGACGTATAGGAGTCAGTCGAGAACTAAATGTCGCCGCCACTTCCAGCATGCCGCCGCATCGGCGTCTGCGCAACGCACATCGGGAAAATCGCAGCTCAGGAAATTGGCGTCCAAGCCCGCCCCTTCCCCTACCAGAAAGACGTGCAGCGCCGCGCATCGGTTCACTTTAAGACCATTCAATCGAGCCGTGCCTACGCCGGGAGAGGCTCCGGCAGCGGCTCGGAGTACAGCACGGTCAGCCGCGACACCGCCCGGGTGAGCGCCACGTAGAGCCGCTGCAGCCCCCGCGCCTCGGCGCGGGCAATGCGCGCGGGCTCCACGACGATGACATGATCGTATTCCAGCCCCTTGGCCAGCGTCACCGGAACGAGGGTGAGCGTGGCGTCCGTTCCCGGCGCGCCGTAGGCCAGGCCGCCCTGGTCCAGCGCCCGGGCCAGGTCGGGAACCTGCGGGTCGGCGGCGATGACGGCCACAGAACCGGGCCGGGCGCAGGCCTGCCGGCAGGCCGTGACGAGGGCCTGGTCCAGCGCGGCGGCAGGCATGCGGGCGAGGTCCAGGGCGCCGGGGTCGGCCCGCAGCGAGGAGGCCGGCCTCAGCTCCGGGGCGATCACCGCGAGCAGCGTCGAGGCGTAATCCAGGATCTGCCTGGGCACCCGGTACCCCACGGAGAGCTCCCGCACGCCGGTATCCGGCTTGCCCAGGTTGGCCAGCAGCGACGGCCAGGACGGCGCCGCCCACGGGGTGGTGCCCTGGGCGAGGTCGCCGAGTACGGTGGCCGACCCGGTGGAGCACCGGCGGCCGAGCGCCCGGCACTCCATCGGGGACAGGTCCTGGGCCTCGTCCACCACCACGTGCGCCAGGCTGGGCGTCCGGGTGATCAGGTCGCGCGCCTCGTCGATGAGCACCACGTCCGCCGCGGACCAGCGGGCCGAGCCGGGCCCGCGCGGTGCGGCCGGCCAGACGATCGCGGCCTGCTCCGCGGCGGTCAGCACGCCCTGCGCCGCCTCGGCCAGGGCCGCCGCCGAGGACAGCAGCCCGAACACCAGCCGGACCGGGTCGGCCTTCGGCCAGATCGCGTCCACCGCGGCGCGCACCGGCCGGGACCGCCGCACCGCCTCGTGGGTGCGGTCGTCGCAGGCCTCCCCGGCCGCCTCCATCTGGGTCAGGATCACGTGCGCGATCCGGTGCTCGAGCAGCTCGCGGGCCGCGCCGTAGCGCACGCCCCGGTGCCGCAGCTCGTGCACGAGCTCCTCGAGCTCCCAGGCGGCCACCCGCCAGCGCCGCGAGCCGCGCGGCAGCATCACCGCGGCCGCCGGCGCGCGGACGCAGGCCCACAGCGCCCGCCGCAGCACCCCCGCCATCCGCGCGTCGCCCTTGACGATCGCGGCCGCGTCGTCGTCCGACCCGCGGACCGGGACCTGCCCGGCGGCGCCGGCGGATCCGACCAGCTCGCCGACGGTGGTCTGGGTGACGTCGATCTCGCCGAGCGCGGGCAGCACGTCGCGGATGTAGGCGAGGAAGGCCCGGTTCGGCCCGACCATGACCACGCCACGCCGCCGGACCTGCTCCCGGTACGCGTACAGCAGGTACGCGACCCGGTGCAGCCCGACGGCGGTCTTCCCGGTGCCGGGCGCGCCCTGCACGCAGACCGTCTGCGCCGCCTCGGCCCGCACGATGTCGTCCTGGTCAGGCTGGATGGTCGCGACGATGTCCCGCATGGGTCCGGACCGCGGCCGCTCGATCTCGTCGATCAGGATCTGGCTGGGCCTGGTCCCAGGCCGGGAATCCGAACGGTCCTGGCGGCCCGCCCCGGCGCCGCCGCCTGCAGCGGCTGCGGATAGTGCGCCGGCCGCGAACACCTCGTCCTCGTAGGCGGTCAGCTCGCCGCCGGAGAACCCGAACCGCCGCCGCCGTTCGAGGTTCATCGGGTCCGCGGCGCTGGCCCGGTAGAACGGCCTCGACACCGGGGCCCGCCAGTCGATCACCGCGGGCGTGCCGTCCGGCGCGTGCACGTGCCGGCGGCCGATGTGGAAGCTGTGCCCCGCGATGCCGTCGTCACCCTGTCCCGTTCCGGATATTCCAGTTCCGGAATTTCTGGGTTCGGAATTTCCGGATGTGGGTTGTCCGGATGCGGGGTGTCCGGATTCGGCGGATTCGGCGTAGTCGAGGCGGCCGAAGAACAGCGGGGTGTCGGGGATGTCCTTCAGGGCTTCGGCCCGGTGGTAGAGGTCCGCCTTGAGGTACTCCTCGGAGACCGGGTCCGCGCCCATGGCCCGCAAGGACAGCACGTCCTTGCGCATCAGGGCGAGGAACTCGCGTGAGCGTCTCAGCTGGTCGCGCTCCTCGGTCAGGACGAGATCAGCGCCGGACCGTTCGGCATCATGATTTTCTTTTGCTTGTGACGCAGCCACGAGGACGGGAACCTACCAGGTAGTCACGGAGAAGTCACGCGGTTTTCTCCTCCGCCGCGGGCCAGGCGCCCAGGCCGCGCGGGGTGAGGAAGGCGTCGAAGACGAGCTCGGACGCGCCGGTCAGGGCGCCGAGGTCGCCGAGCGTGGACGGCAGCAGGGCGGGCGGCCCGGACCGGCGGAACCGCATGAGCGTGGCGAGGTAGCCGGCCCGGACCGCGTCCGGCGCGGCCTCGTACACCTCGGCCGCCAGGCCGGACAGCCCCACGGCCTCCGGGTCCTGGGCGTTGACCAGCGCGCCGATGCCGCGGCCGAGCGCCTCGGCCGCCCGCGTCAGGGCCTGGCCGCAGCCGGGATCGGTGGCCGCCGCCGCGATGACCTGCTCGGCGCGGAGCATCCGGTCGCCCTCCTCGGGCTGGCCGGCCGAGCGGAGCAGCCCGCGGGCGCCGGCGTCGAGTTCCCAGCAGCCCACCGAGCCGCAGCGGCACGGCTCGCTGCCCCCGGTCAGCGGCATGTGCCCGAACTCGCCCGCCGCGCCGTGGGCGCCGTCCAGCGGCTGGCCGCCGGCCAGCAGCACTCCGCCGATGCCGGTCGCGACGTGCAGGTGCAGGGCGACGGAGACCCCCCGCAGCACGCCGCGGCGGGCCTCGGCCAGGCCGGCCAGCGTGGCGTCGTTGCCGGCCAGGACCGGTCCCTCCTCCGCGTCTCCCCCGCCCAGGACGCCGGCCACGTCTACGTCCTGCCAGTCCGGCAGGGTGGGCTGCACCATCTGGCCCGCGCTCACCGGCGAGGGGACGGCGACCCCGATGCCGACCACGCGATCGCCGAACTGGCGGCGGCGGATTTTCAGCCTGACCGCCACCTCGGCCAGCATCTCGGTGCCCGAGACCGCCTCCCGCTCCTGGCGGTCGAGCACGGTGCAGCGCCCGGTCAGCTCGAAGGCGGCCATGGTGAACGAGTCGTCCCGCAGGTCGACCGCCAGCACCACGGGTCCCTGCGGGTGCGCCGAGGGCACGCCGGTCGGGCGCCCCCGGGTACGCGGCACCTTGAGCCCGGCAGGCGCATCGGCCGGGCTGCTCAGTTCCTCGATGAGCTGACGTCCGGCCAGGTCCCTGACCAGCACGGTGGCGGTCCCCCTGGCCAGGCCGAGCAGCCTGGTGAGCTCGGCCCGGGTGAGCTGGCCGCCGCCGTCGTGGACCGCGCGCAGCAACCGCGCAAGATTGTGCGCGCGCAACTCTGCACTCGTGGTCGCCGCGCCTTCGTCCCTCCGCACACTCCGATGGTGCCATGCCGGGTCCCCGTTCCGGCGCGCGGCGGTGTTTGTCAGGGTAATTTCGCGGTTTTGCGTGGCAGAACCTTTATCCCAGGCTGTCCTGTCACAAGATCAAAGACAAGCGAAACGACGACGCTTACCAGTCCCAGTGGAAGCCGACGGTGGTCTTCTCGGCCAGCCGCAGGTAACGATGGACGGCGAACTGGCTGTCCAGGGTGACGCTCTCCCGGTCGATGATGGGCCCGTCCATCCCGTCCCATACCGCCCACACCACGCTGCCCGGCAGCTTGGCGGGATGAAACTCCACGCGTATGTCCAGGTTCTCCACGAAAGACTGCGCGACGCGGCGGAACTCGGGCGGGGGCGGCGCCGGGTAGTGGAAGCTGGCCGAATATTCCAAGGTGGCCGTTTCCCCGGCCGCCAGCGGCTTGGCCAGCAGCATATCCACGACGAATAGTTCGGCTATGGGCTGGTAAACGGGTCCGGCGAGGCCGCTGAATCCCTGCCCGACCTCAATGGTCAGGGCATTGGTGTCGGCCCGGTAGGGCACCCGGTCCACGCCGTCGACGATCGCCTCGATGACGTGGATGACGCGGTGCCGCTGCGGCAGCCCGTCCGGGCCGAGGTAGTGATGATCGTGCAGGGATAGCGTCTTGACCTGCGGACGGCCGAGCGCGCTCGCCTTGTCCTCGCGGATCGCCCGCGGACCGGAGAGCACGCGGACATGAGCGGAGCCCTCCCACAGTTTCAGCAGCCGTTCCCGCTCGAACGCATCGAACCCGAAGGCGTCGGTGAACAGGGTCAGCGTGGCCCTGCTGAGCAGCTTGCCGGACAGGGCCCGCGAGGCGGTGTCCTTCAGCTGCCTGGGCAGCACGTCGACGTCGCCCTGGGCCCGCGGATGCTCCCACAGGTAATGCGCGAGCACCTCGGCCACCGCGAGCTGGTTCACCTGTCCGAGCCTGCTGCGCTCGGCGTACTGCTCCCACTTGCGCCGGTAACGGCCGGGACGCAGCAGCAGCTCGCGCAGATATGTCGCGGCCGCCTGCGCGCCAGTCGGCATGGCTGAATCTCCTGGCTTCTGCTGTACTGGCTTCTGCTGTACTGGCTTTAGCTGTACTGGCTTCTGTTGGGTCACGGTTTCCTCTGTGCCAGCCCACTGAGAACTAAGCGCGACATTTGCCAGCTATGCTATGCCCGTTCTCGCAGCGGGGGCGAGGTCAGACCCGGTCAGCCGGAACGCTGTCGCCGGATGCGCGACAAGGGTAGATTCGTGTTATGCCCGGGACCGACGGACAGCCGCGCTGGCTGAGCCCTGACGAGCAGCAAGCGTGGCGCGCCACCGTCCACCTGTCCCAGCTGCTCATGCGCCAGCTCGACCGTGACCTGAACGCGCACGGGCTGAACAGCCACGACTACGAGATCCTGGTCGAGCTGTCCGAGGCACCGGACCAGCGGCTGCGGATGACCGACCTGGCCGACGCCACCAGCCAGTCACGGAGCCGGCTCTCGCACCAGGTCTCCCGCATGGAGAACCGCGGCCTGGTCCGGCGCGACGACTGCGAGGGCGACAAGCGGGGCACGTTCGCCGTGCTGACCGCCGAGGGCATGGCCGTCATCGAGCGGGTCGCGCCGGATCACGTGGAGAACGTGCGGCGGCATTTCATCGACCGGGTGTCGCCGCGCCAGCTCGAGGAGATCAGTGACGCCTTCGGCCCGATCGTCGAATACCTCCGCAAGATCCGCGAGCGCGACTAGCCCCCTGAGCTAGAACAGCACCGACATGAGGCGGCCGGCCTCGGTGAACCCGACCCGGCGGTACGCCGCGCGGGCCGGGGTGTTGAAGTCGTTGACGTAGAGCGACACCAGCGGGGCGATCGAGCGGGCCGCCTCCAGTACGACCGCGGCCATGCCCGGCGCGGCCAGCCCCTGGCCGCGGGACCGCGGTCGCACCCACACCCCCTGCACCTGGCATACCTGCGGCGTGACCGCGCCGATCTCGGCCTTGAAGATGACCTGGCCGTTCTCGATCCGGGCGAACGCCCGGCCGCTGCGGATGAGCTGCTCAAGCCGGGCCCGGTAGGACGCGCCGCCGTCGCCGGTGACCGGTGAGACGCCGACCTCCTCGGTGAACATGGCTACGCAGGCCGGCCACAAGATGTCGATCTCGTCCGGCCGGACCCGCCGGACCAGCGGATCGGGCGGCACTAGCGGCGGTCCCGCGGTGACCATGACCGGCTGCACCGGGCGGACCTCCCGGGCCGGGCCCCAGCGCGGCCGCAACAGCCCCCACAGGGCCTGGATCTCGGCGGTCGGCCCGACCACGGACGAGCACCGCCGCCCCTGCCGCAGCGCGCGGTCCGCGAACGCCACCACGGCGTCCGGGGTGGCGGCGACGGGAACCAGGTTGGCGCCGGAGTAGCAGACCGACTCCAGCCGCCCGCTGGGCGCGTGCCCCCACATCTGCGCGCCGAGCCTGCCGGCCTCGAGGCCGAGGGAGCGGATCCGGGAGCTGACGAAGACGTTCGTTACCGGATCGCGGTCGCAGATGGCGAGCACAGCACCACGATCCCGCTCATCGAGCAGCCGTACCGAGGCGGACCACGGCGGCTTCACCCGCAACATAGCCCCAGCCTACACGGGACGAAACCGGAGATTATTTTCATCAGGTGCCCGACGCGGGTGCTGGCACGGCCGGGCAGGTGGCGTTGACCAGTCCCGCGGCCTCGGGGAGCGACCCGGTGCCGAGGTAGGCATTCAGGTAGCCCTGCACGCAGGAGTTCGAGGGCTGCTCCAGGGACTGGCCGTGGTTACCGCCGCCCGCGACCACGACCATCCGCGCGGACGGCAGCAGCTTGTGCGCGTCCTGCGCGCCCGCGTACGGGGTCGCCGGGTCCAGCGTGCCCTGCAGCAGCAGGATGCCCGGCAGGCCGGTCCCCTTGATCTGCAGCGGCTTGGCCGGACCCCGGACCGGCCAGAACGCGCACGCGGCATTGAACCAGGCGTTGTCCCAGGCCTGGAACGGGGCCTTCCGGTAGACCCGTTCGGCATCGGAGGTCCAGAAGGAGAAACTGCGCGGCCAGTTCACGTCCGAGCACTGCACCGCGTTGTAGACGGCGAACTCGTTCTCGTTCTGGGCACCGTTTCCCTGGTACTGGCTGATCAGGTCGCCGGTCTGCCCCGCGTTCAGGTAGGACGACAGCGCCTGCGCCAGCCCGGGCCAGAGCTGGTCGAGGTAGCCGCCCTGCAAGAAGGTGTCGTCGAACTCGTCGGCCCCGATCCTGCCGTCGACCGGGTGCGCGAGCAACTGGTTGCGGACCCGGTACCAGGAGGCCTGCACCTGGGCGGCGGTGCTGCCGAGATGATACGTCCCGTCGTATTTCGCCACCCAGGCGAAGAATGCCTCCATACGTCCCTGGAATGCGTAATCCTGGTCGATATTGTCGGCGTACCAGACCCCGGCCGGATCGACGATGCTATCGAGGACCATCCGGCGCACCCGGTCCGGGAAAAGCGTGGCGTAAACCTGGCCGATATAGGTGCCGTAAGAGAACGCGTAGTAGTTGATTTTCGACACGCCGAACGCCGCGCGGATGGCATCCATGTCGCGCGCCACGTCCTGGGTGGTCATATAGGGCAGCAGCCAGCCGAACCTTTGCCCGCAATCCGTGGCGTACGTTTTCGCCCTATTGATGAGCACCTGCTCGGCGGCGGCATTCGGCGGGATGTAGTTCGGCCTGACGCCGGAGAAAAAGCCGGGATCGCAGCTCAGCGCGGGCACCGAGGACCCGACCCCGCGCGGGTCGAAGCCGACGATGTCGTATTCGGCGGCCACGTCCGGGCTGATGCCCTGCGCCACTTCGGCCGCGAGCGGCAGCCCGTCACCGCCGGGACCGCCCGGGTTGACCAGCATGATCCCCTGCTGCTGGCTCCTCGGGGCGGTGGCCGGGATCATGTCCAGGGCCAGGCTGATGTGCCTGCCGCCGGGCTGGGCGTAGTTGACCGGGACGCTCAGCGTGGTGCAGTCCGGCACGCCCTGCTGGCCCAGCACGCCCGCGCAGGCATGCCAGTGCAGCGTGCTGTGTTGCGGTACCACCGGCCCGGCCGCCTGCGCCGTGCTCCCGCCGGCCTGCGCCGTGCTCCCGGCGGCCGAGCTGGCCTGGCCAGAAGATGCGGAACCCCCGGAACAGGCACCGGCTCCGAGCAGCACGGCCGCGCCCGCGGCCAGCGCCGCGACGGCGCCCCGGGCCGGGCGGCCGCCCCGGCGTGACATCGACATGCGCCCCATGGCCCCCATCATGCCCGACGCGACCCGGTGCCTCGCCCGGTCCGCCGGAGCCGTCAGCAGCCGGTAACGGTCAGGACGCGGCGGCGCGGTGGCGCTCCTCGAGCGCCTTCCGGTACTCGGCGACGACGATCTCGGTCAGTTCCTCCACCGAGGTGTCCCGGCTGTACTTGTCGAAGGTGACCTTGCCGCCCTGCAGCAGGTTCACCCGGTCGCACACCGGGAACACCTGGCCGTAGTTGTGCGCGATGATGATGATGGAGATGCCCTTCTCCTTGAGGTCGCGCACCAGGTCGAGGATCATCGCCCCTTCCTTGACGCCCATGGCGGCCAGCGGCTCGTCGAGCAGCAGGACCTTGGCGTCGGAGAACACCGAGCGGGCCACCGCGATGGCCTGCCGCTGGCCGCCGGAGAGGCTGGCCACCTCGACGTCCACCGACTTCAGGGTCTTGATCCCCATGGAGTCCAGGTGGTGCTGGGCCTGCTGGCGCATGATCTTGTTGCGGAGCAGCGGCCAGCGCACCGGCTCGCGGTTGAGGAACATGTTGTGGTACACGGTGAGCTGGTTGACCAGCGCGAGGTCCTGGTAGACGATGTCGATGCCGAGCGAGCGGGCGTGCTGCACCGAGGTGAGGCTGATCTCCTGGCCGTTGAGCAGGATCCGCCCGCTGGTCTGCGGCTGGAAGCCGCAGATGATCTTCAGCAGGGTGGACTTGCCCGCGCCGTTGTCGCCGATCAGGCCGAGCACCTCGCCCCGCCCCAGGTGCAGGTTCACGTCGACGAGCGCGGTCACCGCGCCGTAGCGCTTGGAGATATGCTCCACCCGCAGGATGTCGTCGCCGGGCGGCGTCAGGTCGCTGCCGGTTTCCTGTGTGCTCACTTCGCTGCCTCCGTGCTGGGTCTGACGCGCTGCTTCACGACTTGGACTGCAGCCGGCCCGCGCTTCGCAGCCGGGTGAGATAGGTGTTCGCGATCATCGCGAGCAGGATCGCCGCGCCCAGGATGATCTGGAACTTGTTCGAGCTGATGCCGCGCAGGTTGAAGCCGTCCTGCAGGATGGCGAGCACGAGCACGCCGAGCCAGAGCCCGATCATCGTGCCGGAACCGCCCAGCATGGCCGTGCCGCCGATGACCACTCCGGCCAGGGCGACGAGGACCACCGCGAGCTGGCCGGCGCTCGGGTCGATGATGTTGTTCTTGAAGGCTTCCAGGATCCCGGCCAGCGCGCCGAACCCGCTGCACATCATGAAGTTGCCGATCTTGATCCGGTTGACCTTGATCCCGGCTTCCCTCGCGCCCAGCGGGTTGCCGCCGACGGAGACCGTGTACAGGCCCCACCGGGTCCTGGTCAGCAGCACGTGGAAGAGCAGGACCAGGGCGCTGGCCCAGATGATCTCCGACCACGCCTCGGCGCCGAACCAGCGGCCAATCCCCAGTGAGACCGTGGGAATGTTTATCTGCTGGGCTGAGGAGATCGTCAGCGCGTAGCCGAAGATGATGTAGCCGGTGCCGAGCGTGGTGATCAGCGACGGGACGCCGAAGACCGTCGTGACGATTCCGTTGACCCCCCCGATGACGACCGCCAGCAGCAGCACCGTGATCACGATGGCGAGGAAGGTGGGGACGCCGGAGTCGACGAAGAAGTGCATGACGTACGGCGAAAGCATCCAGACGAACCCGACCGACAGGTCGATCTCGCCGCAGACCATCAGCAGCACCAGGCCGATGCCGATGACCACGTACGGGGCCATGTACTGGGCGATGTTGACGAAGCTGCCGTGGCTGACGAAGTGAGGGGTGGTCGTCGCGAAGTAGATGAACATCACCACGGCGATGGCCAGCACGCTGGCCTCGCGCTGCTTGAGGAAGATAGTGCCAGCGCGGCTGAGGACGCTCGGGCCGCCTTTTCGCCCGCCGGGCGCGGCGATGATCTCCGGGCTCCGTTCGGCAGTCTCACTCACGTCGCTCATCCCTAATCCTGCCTATCCTGCTGCGTCACCGTATGCCTGTGTCCAAAGTGTCATACCCAGGCACCGCGGCGATTCACTGTCGCTCGTAGCCCAGGTGAACCGCCGCGGGCCTGCTATTTCCAGCGTGCCACAATCCTCGCAATCCGGTCAGACAGAGATCGCCCCGGTGTGCTTGATGTACGCCTGGTTCTTCGTGGAGCCCTCGTACCGGCTCGGCGTCGCGGTGTACGGATCCACGTTGCCCTTGACGACGAACTTCAGGCCGGTGTCCGTGGTCGGCGGCGAGACCAGGCCGCCGGAGAGCTGGAAGAGGTAGAGGTACAGCGTGGGCAGGAAGCCCTGCAGGTACGGCGACTGGTCGATGGTGAAGTCGATCTGGCCGGCCTTGACGGCGGCCAGGGTCTGCGGCTCCAGGTCGAAGCCGCCGGCGTGTACCTTGCCGACCAGGCCGTACTTCTGCAGCGAGGTGCCGAGCAGGGCGGTGTCGCCGCCGTCGACCGCGAAGACGCCCTGGAGGCTGGACCCGTGCGACTGGAGGAACTGGGGCAGCACCTGGGCTTCCTGCGTCGCCGAGGCGCCCGTGGCCACGCCCTTGTTGCCGAACATGACCTTCATGCCGGCCGCCTGCAGGGCCTGCGCCGCGCCGTCCATGCGGGGCTGGATGTTCAGCGAGCCGGGCTGGGCGATGAAGCCGACCGCGGTGTCGCCCTTCTTCATCAGCGAGGCAAGCCGCGTGCCGACCGCCTGGCCCGATATGAACAGCTCCTGGCCGATGTAGGCCAGGCCGTTGGTGGGGCTATTGGTGGCACCGTTCGCGTTGTAGGTGACCACCGGGGTGCCCGCTGACAGCGCGCTGTTGATGGGATCGACGAACGCCGTGGCCGAGACCACGGTGGTCGCGATGCCGGGAGAACCGGCCGTGACCGCGGCCTGGAAGGCCGACAGCATGGTGGAGTTCGTCGGCTGGGTGGACAGGGCACCCGTCCAGGCCGGCGTGGGCAGGCCGAGCAGCGCGGCGGCGTCGGCCATGCCGTACTGGGTCGGCGTGAAGAACGAGTTGTCCGTGACGTGGTTCACGAACGTGAACTTCCACTTGGGCGTGGTGGGGAAGTTACCCGCGGCAGCCGCCGCCGTCCCCGACGGGGCGGCGCTGCTGGAGCTCGATGAACTGCACGCCGCGATAAGAGCCGAGGCGGCCGCCGTCGCGCTGAACAGGCCGGCCCCCTCGAGCAGCCGACGGCGTGAGGGCCCGTCCTTCATGTTCAGGGTCTCAATCGCTTCGTCGACTACTGGGTCGATCTTTTTCCTCATCTAAGGACCTCCATGGAATTTTCCCTGGGACGGGATGCTCTCCCGAGCCAAGCCCGCAGCATGCGCGGCGAGTCCCGTCGACTTCGTCGCGAGAGAGATAACGCGAAAGACACTCTTATTCCGATGTCGCTCCGGCGGATCGCCCTGCGTGATCGCGCTGTAGTCATAATGCGACCGGTATTCAGCGCAACCTGGCGAACCGCCGCTGACGCTAAGTCTGTTCATGATCACCTGTCAAGGCACCACGCAGGCCCGATAATCGACCGAGCCCGTTTCGATATCAGCCTCGGCACGAGCACATACATGCCCGCCGAGCAAACGGGCAATCGCTGCCGTGAGCCTCGGTTTGCCGCATCCCCCCTCGCGCCGCAGCCGGATGAACGGATCCGGGTCCTTTCCATGGCCGTGTCAGATCTTGCCTCACCGGTAACTCAACGAAATCATAACCTCACCAGCACCGCAGTGATCAAGTCATTACAGGCAACAACGTGTGCGACGATGTTAGCGCTAACAAGTCACTATATGGCAACGAACGCGAAACACCCTCGATACGCTCGCGAGCCCGGTCAGGAGCCTGGCCTCGGTGCCCGCGGCCCCGGCAGCACGCGCCCCGGGGTGCCCCGGCAGCACGCGGCCGACGCGGCCCGGCGGCCGCGGCCGAGGTGGCCCGGCAGCACGCGGCCGACGCGGCCCGGCGGCCGCGGGTCCGAGGATCCGCTGGGGTGTGTGGGCCCCGCACCCCGCCTATCGGGGTCCGGGGCCCACAAACCCCGCAGGGGCGGCTACCCCGAGCGGCAGGGCGGGCGTGTGGGGCTCGTGGGGCAGGCGGGGAAGCTCGGGGGCGGTGCAGGCACGGGCCGGAGGCGGTCACAGGCACGGAGCGGGAGCGGGCGGACACGGAAGGGCGCGGGCGGGCGCGGGCGGACACGGGCGGACACGGACGGGCGCGGGCGGGCGCGGGCGGACGCGGAATGGCGCGGGCGGGCGCGGGCGGACACGGACGGGCGCGGGCGGGCGCGGATGCAGGCACGGAGCGGGAGCGGGCGGGAGGGCGCGGGAGCGAGCGGACACGGGAGCGGGCGCGGCAGGGGTGAAAAAAACCCATGGGTTCCGACATGCACGCCCGGAACCGAACACGGTTCGCAAACGTCTCACTGTGGACGGATGACGCAAACCGGGGGCGACCGCCCGCCTCCGGCGCCATCCGGGAATTTGGAGGGGAAGCAGTATGCTCGCCAGACACCGCCAGTCGCTCATCCTGCAGGCCGTCAGGAGCGATGGCAGTGCACGTGTCAGTGACCTCACCCAGCGGCTCGGCGTCTCCGACATGACCATCCGCAGGGACCTTGAGGTACTCGCCAGGGATGGCCTCGTCGAGAAGGTGCACGGCGGCGCGGTCCTGCCAGGGACGCCCGCCAGTCACGAGCCCGGCTTCGAGACCAAGCTGGTGCTCGAGCGGCCGGAGAAGTCTGCCATCGCCCGCGCCGCCGCGAGCCTGGTGACGCCGGGGACCGCGATCGCGGTGGCCGCCGGGACGACCACGTTCGCGCTGGCCCAGTGCCTGCTCGACGTGCCCGGGCTCACCATCGTCACGAACTCGCTGCGGGTGACCAACCTGTTCAGCGGGACCCGCGGCCTGGACGGCACGGCCGATTCGGTCGTGCTGACCGGCGGCGTCCGCACCCCCTCGGACGCGCTGGTCGGACCGGTGGCCGACCTGACCATCAGGTCGCTCCACTTCGACCTGCTCTTCCTGGGCTGTTACGGATTCGACACCGACGCCGGGCTGACCACGCCCAACCTGGCGGAAGCGGAGACCAACCGGACCCTGATCCGGGTCGCCCGCCGGGTCGTCGTGCTGGCCGACCACACCAAGTGGAGCCTGGTCAGCCTGAGCTCGTTCGCCCGGCTGAGCGAGGTCGACGTGCTCATCACCGACGACATGCTGCCCGCCGACGCCAGGGCTCAGGTAGCGGAGCAGGCCGGTGAGGTCATCTACGCGGAGAGCATGCTGACCAGCCACGTGTCGAGACAGTCGGCCTGAGGCGCCCCGGCCGGGCGGGCGCCCGTGCCGGGAACGGGACGGCGCCCGTGCCGGGAACGGGACGGCGCCCGTGCCGGGAACGGGACGGCGCCCGCGCCGGGAACGGGAGACGTAGCTCAGTAGGTCGTGACGACCGGCTGGCCCTCGCCGTCCCCGGCGACGGCGCCCTGCTCGGCGAGGCGCATGGCCTCGTCGATCAGCGTCTGGACGATCTGGGACTCGGGCACGGTGGCGATCACCTTGCCGCGGACGAAGATCTGGCCCTTGCCGTTGCCCGAGGCGACGCCGAGGTCGGCCTCGCGGGCCTCGCCCGGGCCGTTCACCACGCAGCCCATGACGGCCACGCGCAGCGGGACCTCCATGCCCTCCAGGCCCGCCGTGACCTCCTCGGCCAGCTTGTAGACGTCGACCTGGGCGCGGCCGCAGGACGGGCAGGAGACGATCTCCAGGCCGCGCTGGCGCATGCCCATCGACTCCAGGATCCCGATGCCGACCTTGACCTCCTCGACCGGCGGTGCGGACAGCGAGACGCGGATCGTGTCGCCGATGCCCGCGGCCAGCAGGGCGCCGAACGCGACCGCCGACTTCACCGTGCCCTGGAAGGC
>WNGG01001981.1_pt1 | contig 47439 bp, 39 predicted proteins | sample 5400661 | NCBI WGS metagenome assembly WNGG01 (sample SAMN13153372, study PRJNA577476) | soil metagenome | isolation source: 100 cm soil or saprolite under Garry oak tree replicate 1 | place: USA:California | collected 2016-06-15 | reverse complement strand
CGGGAGAGGCGCTCGACAAGGCGGGCGCGTACGCGGTCCAGGGGCGCGGGGCGGCGCTGGTCGAGGGGATCCGGGGCGACTTCTTCGGGGTGATGGGCCTGCCGCTGCGGCTCGCGCTCGAGCTGCTCGAGCGCTTCGGGATCCCCTACCGCTTTACGCGGTAGACCGGAACCTTCTGCGTCTTGCCTTTTACCTGGAGCGGCTCCAGGGCCTCGACCCGGGGCGGCTTCTTGAGCGCCTTGTAGAACGGCTCCGAGATCAGGATCTCGTCCGGGCCCGCGATGGAGCACAGGCGGCTCGCGACGTTCACCGCGTCGCCGATCACGGTGTACTCCAGCCGGCGGTCCGAGCCGATGTAGCCCGCGAACACCTCGCCGAAGTTGATGCCGATCCCGACGCCCAGCTCGGGCCGGCCCTCCGCCTTCCACTTCTTGTTCATCTTCTCGAGCGCCTCGAGCTGCCCGAGGCCGCACTTCATCGCGCGGTCAGCGTCGTCTTCATGGGGGATGGGCGCACCCCATAGCGCCATGATGGCGTCGCCCATGAACTTGTCCAAGGTGCCGCCGTGCTCGAACACGATCTCCACCATCTCGGTGAAGTACTCGGTGAGGAGCGTCGCGATGGTGTCGGGGCTCATGGTCTCGGACATCGGCGTGAAGTTGCGGATGTCGGAGAAGAAGATGAAGACCGGGCGCTTTTGGCCACCGAGCTGCACCGCGCCCTCCTGCTGGGCGATCTGCGCGGCGAGGTTGGGTGCGAAGAACCGCTGAAAGTTCGACAGCACCAGCGCCTCGCGCCGCAGCCGCTCGGAGCGCCGCGAGTTCTCGATCCCCACGGCCGCGAGCGACCCGAAGGCGATCAGGAACTCGAGGTCTTCGTCGGCGAAGGAGTGCGTGGCGGTGAGGTTGTCCACGTACAGGATGCCCAGAACCTGCTGATCGGTGCCCATCAGGGGCGTGCACATGGCGCTGCGCACGCTCTGGATAAGGATCGACTTGCCCTTGAAGCGCTCGTCGGCGGCGGCGTTGTCGGACAGGATCGCGACACGCTCCTCTACTGCCTTGCGGGCGATGGACTGCGGCACGTGCTTCGCCGCCCCCGCTTGCGCGGTGCGGCCCTTCGACACGCGCGGCACCAGCTCGCCCGACCCTTCCTCCAGCAGCAGGATCGACACCCGGTCCACGTTCATGATCTGGAACGTGAAGTCCACGACCTTGTCGAGCAGCCGGTCGAGCTCTTGCTGCTTGGACAGCTCCTTCGAGATCTCGAGCAGCAGCGACAGCTTCTTCTCACGCCGCTCTTCCAGCGACTGGGCCGTCACCTTGAGGTGAGACGCGCCGGACGGGCTCGCGTCCACGATGGCGGGCACGCCGCCCGAGACGCTCACCGGCAGCTGACGCAGGATCGTGCCGCCGGCCGCGCCGGGCTTGGGGCTCGTGAAATCGGGCACCACCTTGGGGCGCTGCACCGGAGCGGAGACCCCCTTCACCCGGAACGCCACCTTACCGAAGGTGATGACGTCGTTCTCGGCGGCGACGGCCTCGGTCACGCGGGCGCCGTTCAGGAACGTGCCGTTCGAGGAGCCGACGTCCGTCACCTTGACGCCGCTGTCGGTGAGGATGAGCTCCGCGTGCCGGCGGGAGATGGTGGGGTCGTAGATGGGGATGTCGCTCGTCACCGCGCGCCCGACGACGATGGTGCGCCCGGGCTGCAAATCGATCGCCTGTTCGCCCGTGGTGCTCAGCAGCTTGAACACAGGCGAAAATATAAGCGAAAGCCTCGCTAGTCGCCCGCTTTCGCGAGCGCGAGCGCTCGGAGAACGGCCTGGGCTTTCGCCTCAGTCTCCTCGAACTCCCGGGCCGGATCCGAGTCGGCCACGATCCCGGCGCCCGCCTGCACCACCACGCGATCCGGAAGCACGACGGCCGAGCGGATGGTGATCGCCGTGTCGAGGTTCATCGCGCCCCAGCCCACATAGCCCACCGCACCGGCGTAGGGCCCGCGGCGCTCGGGCTCGAGCTCGTCGATGATCTCCATCGCGCGCACCTTGGGCGCCCCCGTCACCGTCCCCGCCGGGAAGCAGGCCTTGAACACGTCCAGGGCGTCGTAGCCGTCCTTCAGGCGGCCGCGCACCTCGCTCACCATGTGCTGCACGTGCGAGTACCGCTCGATCGTGAGCAGGTCCGTCACGCGCACCGTACCGTAGCGCGCCACGCGCCCGACGTCGTTCCGCCCGAGGTCCACCAGCATCAGATGCTCGGCGCGCTCCTTCTCGTCCGAGACGAGCGCCCGCGCGAGGGCCTCGTCCTCCTCGGGCGACGCGCCGCGCGGCCGAGTGCCGGCGATGGGTCGCACCGTGACTTCTCCGCCTTCCACCCGGACCAGCACTTCGGGGGAGCTGCCCACGATCGCGAACTCGTCGAAACCGAGGTAAAAGAGGTAGGGAGCCGGGTTGAGAGCGCGCAGATACCGGTACAGGAGCAGCGGGTCGGCCCGGCCCGCCGCCTCCTGGCGCCGCGACAGCACGGTCTGGAAGGTGTCCCCCGCCGCGATGTACTCGAGGATACGGCGCACGTCGCGCTCGAACGCGTCGCGCGGATAGCGCGAGATGGTGGGGACCGGGGCGACGCCGTCCGAGATCGCGAGCGGCGCGAGCGGGTGCGGCGCCCCCAGGCGGGCGACCCACTCGTCGAGGCGGCCCTCGGTCGCGTCGTACAGCCGCAGGCGCTCGCCGCTCGACGCCCCGCGCGGCACTTCGACGTTCGCCACCACGGTCGCGCGGCCGAACAGGTTGTCGAGGATGAGGAGCGTGTCGGCGATCATCACCATCGCGTCCGGCAGGCCGAGCGAGTCGGCGGGCGGCCGCGGCAGGCGCTCGATGGTGCGCACGAGGTCGTAACCGAGGTAGCCCACGGCGCCGCCCGTGAAGCGTGGCAAGCCGGGGACGTCGACACCGGGGAGCTCGCGCAGGCGCCGGGCGAGGTGGCCGATCGGGTCGTCCGTCTCGCCGGCCGGCCGCCACGCGGTCTCCCGCGTCCAGCGCTCCACGCGCCGGTCGCGGTAGCGCCACACCTCCCGGGGCTCGGTTCCCAGGAAGGTGTAGCGCGCCCACCGCTCCCCCCCGACGAGCGACTCGAGCAGGAACGCGAAGGGCGGCCGTGCGACCTTGGCGAACGCGGCGAGCGGCGTGTCGGCGTCGAGCACGACCTCGCGCGTGAGCGGCACGACCACGCCGCCCCGCTCGCTGCGGGCGAGAAACTCGGCGCGACGGTCAGGCATGCCGTGCCGCGGGCCGGAACCGCGGCCTGCGGGGTACACGAGGGGGATGCGAACGACCCGAGCTCCGTCCGTCGCGGTCGCGTGGACCTGGGCCGTCGTTCTGCTCGGCGCGCCTGCCGCGCTCCCCGCGCAGGCCTGGAACGACGCGGCGGCGCTCGCGCTCGCCCGCCGCGCGATCGAGCGGCGCAGCCGGGCCGCGGCGGACACTGCGCTGCGCGATTACAAGGCCCAGGCCCACGGGTTCCTCTTTTTCCTCGGACAGTTCGGCGAGGGGCTGACCGAGCCGCCGCGCCTCATCAAGGCCGACCAGCTGGAGCTGGAAGTGTACTGGAAGGCGCCGGGACTCAGCAAGCAACGCATCGTCGGCTGGCGCGACCGGGCCGAGCTCCCCACCGACATCAGCTACCACCGCGACCACCTGGGCATCATCCAGAACAACTTCGGCGCCGCGATGCGGCTGGGCGAGGGGGACGAGGTGCGGGACGTCCCGCATCCCCTCGCCCCGGTGGGCCCCGACTTGTACGACTACGCGCTCGGCGACAGCACGATCATCGCCTTCCCGCAGCGCGAGGTGCGGGTCGTGGGCCTCGCGGTGCGGCCCAAGAGCTACGACGCGCCCCGCATCGTGGGGACGCTGTACCTCGACGCGGGAACGGCCGACCTCGTCCGCATGGCCTTCAACTTCACTCCGCGCGCTTACCTCGATCCCTCGCTCGAGGACGTGAGCATCGCGCTCGACAACGCGCTGTGGGAAGGCCGCTTCTGGCTGCCGTTCCGCCAGGAGGTCGAGATCCGGCGCCGCGCGGCTTGGCTCGACATGCCGGCGCGCGGGATCATCCGGGGCCGGTGGGAGATCGACGGCTACGCGTTGAACCTGGGCCTGGCGACGAGCTGGTTCACGGGCGAGGAGATCACGGCGGTCCCCAAGGCGGAGCGCGACTCGTTCCCCTGGACCGAGCCGCTCGACGCGGCGGTGCAGGCGGTGGCCGAGCCGGTGCGGCGGGGTGACCTCGAGCGCGTGCGGGCCGAGGTGCAGGAGATCGCGGGCCGGCGCGCGCTCTCGGGGCTGCCGCCCCGCCGCCTGGGCGTGCGCGGGCTCTCCGACGTGGTGCACGCGAACCGGGTCGAGGGGCTGGCCGTGGGCGCGGGGTTCGTGTGGCGCGGCGGCGGGGAGGCGCGCGAGCTGCGCTCGCTCGCGAGCTACGGCACGTCCGATGACCGGCCCAAGGGGGAGGTCACGGTGACGGAGCGCCGGGGGCGGGTGACGCTCGAGGCGAGCGTGTATCGCGCCGTGCGCGACGTGGCCGACCAACCGGTCATCGCCCCGGTGCTCAACTCCTTCGCGTCCCAGGAGCTGGGCGACGACTACGGGGACTACTACCTCGCGACCGGCGCGCGGCTCGCCTACCACCGGCGTCTCGGCACGCGCGGTGAGTGGAGCGCGACGCTGAGCCGCGACGCCGTCGCCTCGCTCGCCGTCGCCACGACGCCGGCCACGGGCAGCTTCCGCCCCAACCCGCCGCTCGGCGGCCCCAGCGTGGACCTGGTGCGCGTCGGCGTGCGGCGCCAGAGCGAGGGGTTCGCCGTGCGGCGCGACCTCGCCCTCGAGGCCGCGCTGGAAGGCGGCCGGCTCGACGGGTCCGGAAGGACGTATGCGCGGGCCACGGCCGGCGGGCGTGCGCTCGTGCCGCTGTGGTCCACGCGGCTGCTTGCGCGCGCCCAGCTCGGCCTCGCCAGCGCGGCGCTACCGCCGCATCGCGCGTTCGTGCTCGGCGGTCGCGGCACGCTGCTCGGTGAAGCATTCCGCGCGTGGGGCGGCCGCCGCATGGCGTTGCTCCACGTCGAATGGCGCGTGCCCTTGCCCTTCGGCTCGATCGCGCTGGGCTCGTGGGCGCGCTCGCCCAATCGCGTGACCGTCGCGCCGTACGTCGCGACCGGCTGGGCCGACCGGCCCGTCGCGGGGACGCCCTGGGCGGCGACGCCGGGCGCGCGCACCACGCTCGGGCTGGCGCTCGAGTGGCTTGGCGTGTTCCGCCTCGAGGCCGGCGTGGGAGCCCAGAGCGGCCAGGTCCGCCTCGCGTTCGACGTCACCCGCGATCTGTGGGGCATCTTGTGACGGCGGCGGCCTGCGGACTAGCTTTGACGGGCTAGCCGATGGCCGATCCGACGTTCCCCGACGAATGGCTCGCGCACTCCCTCGAGGGGGTGCTGAGCGCCGAGCGCTTGGCCGAGTTGCGGGCCAAGGCCACGCCGGGGCGCACGCTGTGGGAAACGCTCGTCGCCGAGAAGATCGCCTCGGACCAGCAGATCCTCAGCGCCCTCTCCACCCGCTTCCGGCTGAAGCTCGCCGATGTCGCCACCATCGACCCCAAGGTGCGTGAGGGGGTGCCGGAGCAGCTGGCGCGTCGCTACCGGGTGCTGCCGCTTCGCATCACCGACTCCTTCCTCGAGGTCGCCACCGCGAACCCCTTCGACCTCGACGCCGAGAAGGCGCTCGCCTTCGCGACGGCGCGCGAGATCCGCTCGCTGCTGGCGGCTCCGTCCCGCATCGCGGAGAAGCTGGACGAGATGTACCGGCCGGAGAAGGCCCTCGACAAGGTGCTGCAGGGGATGGAGGGCTCGGCCGACTTGGTGCTGCACCCGGAGACGGAGCCCGAGGAGCTGGTCGCGTCCGAGGCGGAGGCGAGCCAACGGCCGGTCGTCCGCCTCGTGGACCTGATCATCTCCGAGGGGATCCTCTCGCGCTCGAGCGACATCCACATCGAGCCGGAGGAGGGCGGAGTCGCGGTGCGCTACCGCATCGACGGCGTGCTGCGTCAGGTGATGAAGATCCCGCGCGCGGCCGGGCTGCCCCTGATCTCGCGCATCAAGATCATGTCGCAGCTCGACATCGCGGACCGCCTCCGGCCGCAGGACGGCCGCGCCCGGGTGTCGGTGAACGGGCAACCGATCGACCTGCGCGTCTCGACGCTCCCCGCGTCGCAGGGCGAGAAGGTCGTGATCCGCGTGCTCGATTCGCGCGCCACCGTCAAGTCGCTCGACTCGCTGGGGCTCAACCCGGTCGAGAGCGAGCACATCAAGCGGCTGCTCGAGTACCACGAGGGCATCGTCCTGGTCACCGGGCCAACGGGCTCGGGCAAGACGACCACGCTGTACTCCTGCATCAACCAGATCAAGAGCGAGGGCGTGAACATCGTGACGGTGGAGGACCCGGTGGAGTACCGCATGCCGGGGATCGTGCAGGTGCAGGTGCAGGAGAAAGCCGGGTTGACGTTCGCGTCCGCGCTGCGGTCGATCCTGCGGCAGGACCCGAACGTCGTGCTCGTGGGCGAGATCCGCGATCGCGAGACGGCGCAGATCGCGGTGCAGGCGTCGCTCACCGGACACCTCGTGCTCTCGACGCTGCACACGAACGACGCCGCGAACGCGGTGACCCGTCTCGTCGACATCGGCGTCGAGGCCTACAAGATCGCGGCGGCGCTGCGCGGAGTGATCGCCCAGCGGCTGATGCGGAAGCTGTGCCCCACGTGCAAGCAGGTGTGGATGGAGGCGCCGGCCGAGCGGTTGAAGAAGTGGCTGCCGAAGGAGACCCCGCTGTATCGCGCCGCCGGCTGTCCCGATTGCGCGATGACGGGCTACCGCGGCCGCTTCTCCATCCTCGAGGTGCTCACCGTGACGCCCGAGGTGGAGCGCCGCATCGCCGCCGGGGAGACGGCGGACCACATCGCCGAAGCGGGGCGGCGGTCCGGGATGAAGTCGCTGTGGGAGAGCGGCCTCGCTCACGTGCTGCGGGGCGAGTCCACGATCGACGAGCTGACGCGCGTGGTGGACGTGCCGGTAGAGGAGGGGGGCGTCGCGGCCGCCGCGGCGCCTGCGCCGTCACGGCGCTCGCCGGGCGCGGTGGAGCTGCCGCGCGGCGCGCCCTCGGCCGGCCCCGTGGCGCCGGCGGTCGAGCCGGTGGTCGAGCACTTCGAGCTGCTGGAGGAGCCGGCGCCGCCTCGCGTCTCAGGTGCCCACGGGCTCCCCGCGCGGAAGGTGCTGCTCGTGGACGACGAGGACAGCCTCCGCAAGGTGGTCAAGGAGCTGCTGGAGCGGGACGGCTACATCGTGGCGGAAGCGCGCGACGGCGCGCAGGCGCTCGACCAGATCGACCGCGTGGGGCCGGACATCATCGTCCTCGACCTCAACATGCCCGGCCTCGACGGCTACGGCGTGCTCTCCCACCTGCGGTCGCGGCCCGCCACGGCGGACATCCCGGTGATCGTCCTGACCGCCAAGGGCGACGAGGACAACGAGGTCCGGGTGTTCGAGCTCGGCGCCGACGATTTCCTGACGAAGCCGTTCCGGGCTCGCGCGCTATCGGCGCGGCTCGAAGCGGTCCTCGGCCGCCGCCGCTAAGTTTCGTTTCCCATGACACGCGTGCCTGCCGCCGAGGCCCCCACCGGGGCCGCCCTCCGGGACTCCCCGGCGGTCGCCGCCGCGCTGGCCCGCATCAAGCCCGAAGTCCGTGCGCAACAGGCGTACACGCTCACGGCCCCCGCCGCGGCGCGCAAGCTCAACCAGAACGAGAGCCCGTTCGACGCCCCGGACGGCGTGAAGGACGCGGTGCTGACGGCCGCGCGCGCTGCTCCCTGGAACCGCTATCCACCCTACACCCCGGGCGACCTGCTGGAGCGGATCGCCCGGCGGCACGGCTGGACGCCGGATGGGGTGCTCGTGGGCAACGGATCGAACGAGCTGATCCAGGCGACACTCGCCGTGACCGTGGGGCAGGGGACGCCGGTCGTCACGCCGGTCCCCACCTTCACGCTGTACGGTCTGCTCGCGGCGGTGTACGGAGGGCGCCAGGTCGGCGTCCCGCTCACGCCGGCCTTCGAGTTCGACGTCGCCGCGCTGATTCGGGCGGTGCGCGACACCCGGGCGCCGGTCGTGGTCGTCAATTCGCCCAACAACCCCACGGGCACCCCGCTTCCGGAGGGCGCGGCGGAGCGGCTGCTCGCCGAGACCGAGGCGCTCGTCGTGCTCGACGAGGCGTACCAGGACTTCGGGGGCCCGACCGCGATCCCGCTGCTCGCGCGGGCGCCGCGGCTCGTGGTGCTGCGCACCTTCAGCAAGGCCATGTCGCTGGCCGGGCTGCGCTTCGGTTACGCGCTCGCGCACCCCGCGGTTGCGGCCGAGATCGTGAAGGCGAAGCTCCCCTACAACGTCAGCCGGTTGACGCTCGCCGCGGCCCACGCGGCGCTCGACGCGGCCCCGCTGCTCGAGGAGCGCACGCGGGCGGTGCGGGAGAGCCGGGACCTCCTGTGCCAGCGGCTGCGGGCCATTCCGGGGCTCCTGGCCTTCCCGAGCGCCGCCAATTTCGTGCTGGTCCGCTGCCTCGCCCGGCCCGGGACGGAGGTGTTCCACCGCCTGGCCGCAGAGCACGGCATCGTCGTGCGCGATGTGTCTCGCGGCGGCCCGGGGCTCGAGAACTGCCTCCGCATCACTGCGGGCACCCACGAGGACGTGGACGCGGTGGCGGCGGCGCTCGCGGCGATCCTCGGATGACCCGGACGGGCGAAGCGACCCGCAAGACGAGCGAGACCGAGGTGCGGGTGCGCGTGAGCCTCGACGGCTCGGGCCGGGCGCACGTCGAGACCGGCATCGGGTTCTTCGACCATATGCTGGAGGCGCTCGCGCGGCACGCTCTCTACGACCTGGAGGTGCGCGCCGCGGGCGACCTGCGCGTGGACGCGCATCACACCGTGGAGGACGTGGGGATCGTGCTCGGCCAGTCATTGTCCCAGGCCCTGGGAGAGCGGCGCGGGATCCGGCGCTACGGCGACGCCACGGTGCCGCTCGACGAGGCGCTGGCGCGCGTGGTCGTGGACGTGAGCGGCCGCCCGTTCCTCGCCTACCACGCGGAGCCGCCGACGTGGCAGAAGCTCGGCGACTACGACGTGGCGCTGACGCCCGAGTTCTTCCGCGCGCTCGCGACGCACGGCGGCCTGACCCTGCACGTCGATCTGTTGCGGGGGCAGAACGCGCATCACGTCGTGGAGGCGGTGTTCAAGGCGGCGGCGCGGGCGCTCGGAGCGGCGACCGGGCTCGACCCCCGCGTGACGGACGTGCCGTCGACGAAGGGCTCGCTGTAGATGATCGCGGTCGTGGACTACGGCGCCTCCAACGTGCCGAGCGTGTTGCGCGGCCTGCGCGCGGTGCAGGCCGACGCCGCCGTCACGGCGGACCCGGAGACGGTGCGCCGCGCCCCGCGCGTCGTGGTGCCGGGCGTCGGCAACTTCGCTCCCGCCATGCGGCGGCTCGTGGCGGCGGGGCTCGCGGACGCCGTGCGGGAGGTCGCCCGGAGCGGCCGGCCGGTACTCGGCATCTGTCTCGGTCTGCAGCTGTTCCTCGAGTCGAGCGACGAAGCCCCGGGCGTGCCCGGCCTCGGCCTGCTCGCCGGTCGGGTGCGGCGCTTCGCGACCGACCTGCCGGTGCCGCACGTCGGCTGGGCAAAGGTGACCCTGACGGAGCGCGGCCGGGCCCATGCCGCGCTGCGCCGCGCGTTCCCGGGCGGCGATGCCTTCTTTTATCACGTGCACAGCTACCGTCCGGACGGGGTCGAGCCCGCCGCCGATCTCGCCGACGCCGAGTACGGGGCGCCGTTCGCCACCATCGTGGGCCGGGATGCGGTGCTGGGCGTCCAGTTCCATCCGGAGAAGTCGCAGGCAGCGGGCCTCGCGCTGCTCGAGGGCTTCGCCGGCTGGGCGCCATGACGGAGTTGCGCGTCGCGTTCGTGGACGCCTACGTGCTGCGGCGCGCGGGCCCGACCCTCGAGGTGCTCGTGCTGCGCCGTAGCCGCGGGCGCTCCCCGGGCTCCTGGGAGACGGTGCACGGCACCATCGAGCCGGGCGAGACGCCGGTGCAGGCGGCGCTGCGGGAAGTGCACGAGGAGACCGGGCTCTCGCCCGTGCGCCTCTACAACGTGAGCCGCGTGGAGAGTTTCTACCTGCCCGACCGAGACGCCGTCGCGCTCGTGCCCGTGTTCGCTGCCTTCGTCGATCCCGCGGCGCGGCCCGCGCTCTCGGTGGAGCACGACCGGGCCGAGTGGCTCCCGGCCGCGCAGGCGGCGGCCCGGTTCGCCTGGCCCCGCGAGCGGCGCGCGATAGAGGACCTCGTGGCGCTGCTCGGCCCGGGCAGCGGGGACTTGCTGGACGACGCGTTGCGAGTATGCTAGCGCGGCGCCTCATCCCGTGCCTCGACGTGGCGGGGGGGCGGGTCGTGAAGGGGGTGCGGTTCCAGGAGCTGCGCGACGCGGGCGATCCGGCCGAGCAGGCGGCCCGCTACGACGCCGAGGGCGCGGACGAGCTCGTGTTTCTCGACATCGGCGCGAGCCACGAGGAGCGCGGCACGACGCTGGACATGGTGAGCCGTGTGGCGGACACGCTGTTCATCCCCTTCACCGTCGGCGGCGGGATCCGGAGCGTCGCGGACGCCCGCGCCGTGCTCCGAGCGGGGGCCGACAAGGTCGCCGTCAATACCGCGGCGGTGCGCGATCCGTCGCTCGTCACCCGGCTCGCCGACGAGTTCGGTCGTCAGTGCGTGGTGGCGGCCGTGGACGCGAAAGACCGGGAAGGAAGGGGAAAGGGGGAAGGGTGGGAGGTCATGGTGCGGGGCGGGCGTGAGCCCACCGGGCTCGAAGCAGTGGACTGGGCCGGCCGCCTGGCGTCGCTCGGCGCGGGGGAGATCCTCCTGACGTCGATGGATGCGGACGGCACCCAGCACGGCTACGACCTGCCTCTCACGGGGGCCGTGGCGCGCGCGGTGCGGATCCCCGTGATCGCCTCAGGCGGGGCGGGGACGCTCGAGCACCTGGCCGCGGCGCTCGCCGTGGGGGCTCACGGGGTGCTTGCCGCGACGCTGTTTCATTATCGCGGCACCACGCTCCGCGAGGCGCGGGCCTTCCTCGCCGGGCGCGGCTTCCCGGTCCGGCCGTGAACCCGCTCTATCACCGGGTCTACAAGGTGGTGCGGCGAATCCCGCGCGGCCGCGTCGCCACCTACGGCGTGGTGGCCCGCCTGGCCGGGCACCCGGGCGCGGCGCGCACCGTGGGGTGGGCGCTGGCGGCGCTTCCCGGCGACGTCGACGTCCCGTGGTGGCGGGTCATCAACGCCGCGGGCCGGATCTCGCTCGGGGGGCGCGATCACGGCGCCATGCTGCAGCGCGCGCTGCTGCTCCGGGAAGGGGTGAAGTTCGCGCCGGGCGGCGGCGTGAGCCTGACGGCGCTCGGTTGGCCCGCGCAGGCCTACGAGAGCGCCGCGGCGGCCCAGACGCGTGCTGCCTCGTCCCGCAGGTCCCGCAGGTTGAAGGGCTTGCGCACGTAGCGCAGGCCCAGCTGGCCCAGCGCCACCTCCGTCGTCGGCCGCACGTCCCCGGTGGCCACGAGAATCCGGTCCCGCAGGTCGGGACGCGCCTCTACGAGCTCCTCGACAAACCGCCGCCCCCGCGCGCTCGCCTGGCCGTCGGCGAGAATGAGGTCGTACGTGCGCGCGCGCGCGAGGTCGAGGGCTTGCCCCGGATTGCGCGCCACCTCCACGGTGTGCCCCTCGCGGCCGAACAACGCCTTGATCATACGGCGGACGGCAGGATCGTCGTCCACGAGCAGGATCGTACGCCTGGCGGTGGGCGGCAGGGGGGTCGCTTCCACCTCGGCCGAGTGACGCTGCGGGACATCGGCCCCGGCGGGGGGCAGCTCCACCAGGAAGGCCGCACCGCCTTCCGGGGGCCGCTCGACCGTGATCTGCCCGCCGTGCGCTTCGACGATCGAGTAGGTGATGGACAGCCCCAGCCCGGTTCCGTGGCCCGGCTCCTTCGTCGTGAAGAACGGCGTGAACAGGTGCGGGAGCACCTCCTCGGGGATCCCGGGTCCCGTGTCCGCCACCCGCAGCCGCACGCGCTGGTCGAACCAGGTGTTGATGCGGATCGTGCGCGGGCGGCCCGCCTCGTTCCCTGCGAGGGCGTGCGCCGCGTTGGTCACCAGGTTCAGCACGACCTGCTGCAGCGCGTGGCGGTCGCCGACCACGTCCGGCATGCCGGATCCGAGGTTCTTCTCGGTCCGGATGTCCTTGAGCTTCAGGTCGTAGCTCATCAGCAGCAGGGTGCGCTGGACGACGTCGTTGAGGTTGACGCGTGCCCGCTCGCCGGGACCCTTGCGTGCGAAGGTCAGGAGGTTCCGCACGATCCGGCCCGCCCGCTCCGCCTGCTCGTGGATCACCTGCAGGTGGTCCCGGTCCTTGGGTCCCAGCTCCTGCTGCTCGAGCAGGAACTCCGCCAGCCCGGCGATCGAGGTCAGCGGGTTGTTGAGCTCGTGCGCGACGCCTGACACGAGCTGGCCCACCGCGGCGAGCTTCTCGCTCTGGATCAGCTGCGACTCCATCGCCTGCTGGTCGGTGACGTCCTCCACGAGCACGACGACGCTTCGGTCCGGACCGGCACCCGCGATCCGGGACGCGTTGAGGCGCAGCGTGCGGCGCAGCCGGTCGGAGCGGGCGACCAGCGCGGCCGCCTGCTCTCCGCGGCGGGCGGCGGCGAGCAGCTCGGTGCTCTCCGTGGCCTGGCCCACGAGCGCGGGAAGCAGCTCCTCGCCCACGACGGCCGCCACGGGCCGGTCGAGCATCTGCGCGAGCGAGCGGTTGGCACGCAGCACCCGGCCGCCCTCGTCCACCACCGCGATCCCCTCGTGCAGCGCGTCGAACGCCGTCTCCCACTGCTCCTTCGCGTGCCGCACCATCTCGAAGAAGCGGGCGTTGGCGAGGGCGACCGCCGCATGGTTCGCCACGGTGGAGAGCAATCTGAGATCCTCGGGGTTGAACACCCCGCCGCGCGGGTCGGCGATGACGAGCGTTCCCACCACCACGCCGTGGGCGCGTAGCGGCACGGCCGCTGCCGACTCGGCCTGCACCCCGCTCACCAGCTCCGTGGGCGCGTCCCCGGAGTCGCGCACTAGCTCGAGCCGCTCGCGCCCGAGGGAGCGGGCCACGAGACCGGGATCGTCCCCGCGGATCCACTGCCCCTTGAGCGGAACGAGCGTCCCTTCGGCCGCCGCCACGCGCAGCTGGCGCGTTTGGCTCTCCTGCTCGATCGCGAGCGCCAGCAGCGCGCCCCGGGCGTCGAGGAAGCGCATCGCGTAGCGCACCACCTGCTCCACGATGCGGTCGAGCTGCAGCGACTCCGAGAGCACGTAGGCGAGCTCCTGGAGGGAGAAGAGCTCGGACAGCCGGCGGTTCAGCTCATCCGCCGTGCGGCGGCGCTCCCGCTCGCTCCTCGCCACGCGGCGCCGCAGGGCGGTGGCCCATAGCGCGAGCCCCGCCGCAAGCAGCAGAGCTGCGGCGGCGACCAGGTAGGGGAGCAGAGTCTGGGTCAGTGGGGTCGCCTCCTCGGCCTAAAGATGCTACAGTTCGCTTGACCGTCATAATCCCGACAAATATATTCGCCTATCGCGAGCTGAGAACCATTCTCAACTCGCTCGCTGCAAGCTGTGCTGGAGCCAGCACCACCGCTTCCCTGACTCACCCTGGAGGTTTGCGTGTTTCGAGCGGCTGCGCGCGGAGCCCTGGTGGCCCTGCTTGCGTCCGTGGCCACCTTGCGTCCCGATGGGGCTGCGGCGCAAGAGCGAACCACCGTCGGGGGCTACGGGGAGGTGCACTACGTCAATCGCACCGGCCCAAGCACCCCCGGCACAGTCGATCTCAAGCGCTTCGTCGTCTACCTGGCCCACACCTTCAACGACCAGATCGCTTTCCGGTCCGAGCTGGAGGTCGAGGACGCCAAGGTGGAAGGTGCCCAACCCGGCGGTGAGGTGGCGCTGGAGCAGGCCTACCTCGACTATCGCGTGTCCGACGCGCTCACGGTGCGCTCCGGTCTCGTGCTCCCGCCCGTCGGGATCATCAACGAGACACACGAGCCCCCGACGTTCAACGGCGTCGACCGCCCGGGCTTCGACCACGACGTGATTCCTACCACCTGGCGGGAGATCGGGGTAGGCGCGGTCGGCCGCGTCCCCGGCGCCGAGGGTTTGAGCTACCGGGTCTATCTCGTGAACGGGTTGCGCTCGGCGGGGTTTTCGGCCGCTGAAGGCATCCGCGAAGGTCGCCAGGAGGGCCGTGAGGCGAGCTTCGCCAACCCGTCCTTCACGGGCCGGCTCGAGTGGGCGCGGCCCGGCCTCAAGCTGGGCGGCTCGTTCTGGTACGGCGGCACCGCCGACGCCGACCCCGCGCTCGGGACGGGCGCGTTCGCCGCCCCGATCACGTTGCTCTCGGCCGATGCCCGCTACGACGTCGGCGCGTTCCTGTTCCGCGCCGTGGTGGCGAGCATCTGGGTGAGCGATGCCGAGGCGATCAACACGCGCTACGCCGCCGCGGTCGGCAGCAGGATCGCCGGCGGCTACCTCGAGGCCGCGTACAACCTGCTTCACGCGCTCGCCCCGGCGTCGTCCCAGAAGCTGAACGCGTTCGTGCGGCACGAGCGGTACGACACACAGGCCGCCGTTCCCGCCGGCACGGCCCAGGACGAGACGCTCGCGCGGCGCATCACCACGTTCGGTCTCTCTTACAAGCCGACCTACAACACGGCGTTCAAGGGCGACTACCAGTTGCTGCGCAACGAGGCCGGGACCGGCGCGACCGACGTGCTGAGTCTCGGCATCGGGTATCAATTCTGACATGATCCAAGCGCCGCCGCCTAACAAGGTCGCCGCCTCCATTGTCCGGCTGTTCGGGCCGCACGCCCGCGTCGATACGCTCCACGTGGACAGCGCCGCAGTGCTCCGAATCTCCGCCGGGGACTCGCTGCTCGGCTTCGCCCAGGTGGGGAGCGTCATCGGAAAGGACCGGCCCATCACCTTCCTCGTGGCGATCGACCCCGCGAACCGCCTCAAGGACGTGGACATTCTGGTGTACCGCGAACCCTACGGCGGCGAGGTGGCCTACGAGGCCTGGCGCAAGCAGTTCCGGGGCAAGGCCGCCGCGGACCCGCTGCAGGTCGGCCGCGACATCCGGAGCATCTCGGGTGCGACGATCAGCGTTCACGCCGTGACCGCCGGCGTGCGGCGCATGCTCGCCGAGCTCACCGCCTGGCACGAGAGCGGAGCGATCCGATGAGCGACGCGGTCGCACCGCCGTCCTGGCGGGTCGTGCCGGCGCCGCTCCGCACCCTGGCGCGGTGGATCACGATCGTCCAGCTCGTCGGCTACACCACGTCCCTCGTCTACGTGTGGCATACCACGCGACTCACGCCGCCGGGCATCGAGGCGCGCTATCGCGGCGCGAATCCCGATGCGAGCACCGCGGCGATGCAGTTCTCGAAATCCTTCGCCGAGATGCTGACCATCACCCACACGCACCTCTTGAGCATGGCCGTGATTTTCGTCCTCACGGGCATCGGCGTGGCGCTGTGCGGCTCGCTCCCGGAGCGGTGGCGGCGGCTCCTCGTCGCCGAGCCGTTCGGGGCGCTGCTCGTCTCGTTCGCCGCGATGTGGCTGATGCGCTACGCCGACCCGAGGTTCGCCTGGCTGCTCGAGGCGTCGAGCGCCCTGCTGGCGCTCACCTTCTACATCCAGTCCTACCTCATCCTGCGTGACCTCGCCCGGGTGCGCGGGGAGGAGGCAGTGCGGTGAAGCGCCGCGCGTTTCTCGGCGTCGTGGGGACCGGGGTCGTGGGGATGTGGGGAGGGCTGCCACGACTGCCGGGCGCCGGTGACCGGTTCATCGAGCGCTGGTCCTGGGCGATGGGGCAGCCGGTACACCTCATGACGTTCGCCCCCTCGGAGGGGGAGGGTCTCGATGCGTGCGCGGCCGCGCTCGCGGAGCTGCGGCGCGTGGAGGCGCGGCTCACGCTGTTCGACGACGCGAGCGACCTGTGCGAGCTGAACCGCCGCGCGGGGCGCGAGGCCATGCGGGTGGACCGGGACCTGCGGGCGGTGCTGGCGCTCGCGCAGCGCTTCAGACGCCGCACCGGTGGGGCGTTCGACGTCGCCGTCGAGCCGCTGATGCGGACCTGGGGCTTCCACCGCCCCCGCGCCAACGGGCCATCCCCGGCCGAGATCGCGGAAGCGCGGGAGGCCGTGGGGAGCGCCGTGATCGAGCTGGACGGCGACCGGGCGCGGCTTCCCAACGCTCACACCCAGCTCGACTTCGGCGGCATCGGCGTGGGGTACGGCATCGCCCGCGCCCTGGCGGTGCTGCGGGCGCGGGGGATCAAACGGGCCTTCCTGGACGTGAGCGGGGACTGCGCGGCGATCGGCGCTCCGCCCGGAGAGGAGGGGTGGCTCGTGGAGGTTGCGGACCCCGATCGGCCCGGTCGGGTCATCGCGGCGACGCGGCTACGCGACACGGCGCTCGCCACGTCCGCCAACAGCGTAGCCGTCGTGCGCTACGGCGCGCTCGTCTGCGGCCACGTGATGAATCCGGCGACCGGATGGCCGGGCCACGCCCTGAGGCAGGCCTCCGTGGTGTCGCGGGACCCGGTGGCGGCCGACGCGCTCTCCACGGCGATGCTGGTGTCGGGCCGGAGGCCGGCGGAGGCGCTCCGGGTCTACGAGGTGCCGCGCGGCCCGGACCGCGCTACGGATTGGGCCGGCTCTGCGCCCGGGCCATGACCCGGGCCCGCTCGCGCTCCAGCGTGAGAATCGCGCGCGACCAGGAGTCGTTCGCGAGCCCCTGGTAGCTGACCGTGAGGGTCTCGCGGAAGCCGATCCCCTCTTCGAACAGATAGATCGCCACGGCCTGCTCGCGGGCGTCGAGCTGATAGGAGGCCCACTTCGGGGACAGCGGCACGATCCCAACGGGCCGGAACAACCGCCCCTGGCTCATGATGTTCACGTCCTCCGGCACGAAGCGCGCCTGAGGCACGAGCCCGAAGAAGCTCACCATGGCGAGGACCGGCCGGAGCACGCCGGCGCGCCGCGCCAGGTCGTCGATCTCGGCTCGCTTCGAGCGCACCAGGTCCTGCAACGACCGGTACGTGTCGGGAGCGAGGAGTCGCGTGACGCTCTCCTCGAGCGGGAGGAGCTGGATCTCCAGCTCCGGGGTGTCGAAGCGTACGATGATATCGTCGCGCTTGAGCGTGCCGAAGCCGATCGGCAGCGAATCTTGGGCGGTTAGGCGGTTAGGCGGATAGGCGGTTAGCGACACCAGCGCGAGCGTTGCTCTAACCGCCTGACCGCCTAACCGCCTAACTGCCTTGCTCGTCATGACACCGTCTCCCGGACCAGCTCCTCGATCGCCTCCCGCAGCTCCGCGACGCCTTCCCCCGTCCGCGCGCTCGTCACGACCGCCTGGTCCTCGGCGAGTCGCAGCGTCGCGGCGAGCGTTCGCTCTCGGGGGCGGCGCTCGCCTCGCGGAAGCTTGTCGCCCTTCGTGAGGGCCGCAAGCACGCGGGTCTGCCGGGCGGCAAGGAGGTCCTGCATCGCGCTGTCGTCAGCCGAGGGCGTGCGCCGGATGTCGAGCAGCCACACGACCCCGACGAGTCGCGCCCGCTCGAGGCAGCCGGTGAGCAGGCGCTGGAACGCCGCCCGGTCAGTCTTGCTCGCCTTGGCGTAGCCGTACCCGGGCAAGTCGAGCAGGTACAGGGAGAGGGGAGAAGGGAGAGGTCCTCTCCGGTCCACGCCGGGCGGACGGTGTGCACCGTCACGTACCTCTCCCCTCTCCCTTCTCCCCAGCTGTATCTCGTACACGTTCACCCCCCGGGTCTTGCCGGGGGTCTGGGACACGCGGGCGATCCGTTGGCCCACCAGGGCGTTCAGCAGGCTCGACTTGCCGACGTTGGAGCGGCCGATGAGGGCGAGTTCGGGAAGCGGCGGATCGAGCGGGACGTCGGCGCGGGGAAACGACCCGACGAAGTAGGGGCGCAGCATGCTGCGCCCCGGGTCAGGCTTCTTTCTTCTGGCGGACGCGCTCGGTCACGAGCAGCGGGGGCCGGCCCTCCGAGACGCATTCGGCCGTCACGGCGACCTCGCGGACGTCATCGCGACTCGGCAGCTCGAACATGATGTCGGTCATCATCTCTTCCAGGATGGCGCGCAGGCCGCGCGCGCCCGTGCCGCGCTTGATCGCCTTCTGGGCGATGGCCTTGAGCGCTTCCTTCTCCACCGTGAGCCGCACGTCTTCGAGCTCGAACAGCTTCTGGTATTGCTTCGTGAGGGCGTTCTTCGGCTCGATGAGGATACGGATGAGCGCGTCCTCGTCCAGCGCGTCGAGCGGCACCACCACCGGCAGCCGGCCCACGAGCTCGGGAATGAGGCCGTAGCGCAGCAGGTCGTCGGGCTCGACGTCGGCGAAGGGGTTGCGCTTGACCTTCTCCACGACGCCTTTCTCGACCTCTTCCTTGGTGAACCCGATCTGCCGCCGCCCGGTGCGGGACTCGATGATCTTCTCGAGCCCGTCGAAAGCGCCGCCGCAGATGAAGAGGATGTCCCGCGTGTTGACCTGGATGTACTCCTGCTGCGGGTGCTTGCGGCCGCCCTGCGGCGGTACGCTCGCGATCGTGCCCTCGAGGATCTTGAGCAGCGCCTGCTGCACGCCCTCACCCGACACGTCGCGGGTGATGCTCGGGTTCTCGGACTTCCGGGCGATCTTGTCGATCTCGTCGATGTAGACGATGCCGCGCTCGCACTCGGAGACGTTGAAGTCGCCGGCCTGGAGCAGCCGCACCAGGATGTTCTCGACGTCCTCGCCCACGTAGCCCGCTTCGGTGAGCGTCGTCGCGTCGGCGATGGTGAAGGGCACGTCCAGGATGCGCGCCAGCGTCTGAGCGAGCAGCGTCTTGCCGACGCCCGTCGGGCCGATCAGCATGATGTTGCTCTTGTCGAGCTCGACGTCGTTGTCGCGGCCCGAGTGGGAGTTGATGCGCTTGTAATGGTTGTAGACCGCGACAGCGAGCGTCTTCTTCGCCCGCTCCTGGCCGATCACGTACTGGGCCTCGGAGACCTCGCGCTCCTCGTCCTCCGCCAGGATCTCGTTGCAGAGGGCGATGCACTCATTGCAAATGTAGACCGACGGACCGGAAATGAACTTCCGGACCGAGTCCTTCGACTTGCCGCAGAAGGAGCAGCGGAGGTGCTTATCGTGGGACATCGGGCCCTAGTATGGGAAACGGCCGCCGCCCGCGCAAGGCGTCATTTCTTCTTGCCATCGTCCATTTCCTTGTAGTGGGCGATCACGTGGTCGATCAGGCCGTACTCCTTGGCCTCGTCGGCCGACAGGAACCGGTCCCGGTCCATGTCCTTCTCGATCGTCTCCACCGCCTTGCCGGTGTGCTTGGCGTACAGCTCGTTGAGCTTGCTACGCAGGTAGAGGATCTCCCGCGCCTGGATCTCGATGTCGGACGCCGTGCCCTGGGTGCCGCCGGAGGGCTGGTGCATCATGATGCGGGCGTGCGGCAGGGCCTGCCGCTTCCCGGGCGTGCCGGCGGCCAGCAGGAACGAGCCCATCGAGGCCGCCATCCCCATGCAGATCGTGTTCACGGGTGCGCGCAGGAACTGCATGGTGTCGTAGATCGCCATGCCGCTCGACACGAGCCCCCCGGGGGAGTTGACGTAGAGATAGATGTCCTTCTCGGGGTTGTCGGCGTCGAGGAACAGCAGCTGGGCGATGATGACGTTCGCGACGTCGTCGTTGATCGGCGTGCCCAGGAACACGATGCGGTCCATGAGCAGCCGGCTGAAAATGTCGTACGTTCGCTCGCCGCGGCTCGAGCGCTCGATGATGTAGGGCGGGTAGATCGTGCTCATCGTCACGGGGACTCCACGGTGGATTGCGACAAGAGAAAGGTAAAGACTTTTTCCTCGGTGAGGGACCGCTCCACGTCGCGCAGCCGCTTCGCCTTCTCGAGCGACGCCCGGAGCTGCTCGGCCGGCATGCCGCGCCGCCCGGCGAGCTCCCGGATGCGCCCGTCCAGCTCCTCGGGGGTGGCGCGCAGGCCGTGTCGCTCCACCACGGCATCGAGCACCAGGTCGCGACGCACCTGCGCCTCGGCGACGGGCCGGAATTCGGTCGCGAACTGCTCCCACCGCTCTTCCGGAATGCTGTAGGCCTGCGCGTACGCGTACAAGACCCGCTCCACCAGCGGTCGGGGCGCGACCACGCGGTTCGCCGCCACGATCTGCTCGATCAGCTCGCCACGCACCCGCGCGTCCGCCTCCCGCGCCGCCTCCTGCTCGAGGTCCTCGCGGGCGGCCCGGCGCAGCGCCTCGAGCGAATCGAAGTCGCCCACCTCGCGCGCGAACGCGTCGTCCAGCTCCGCCAGCTGCTGCCGCTTCACCTCGTGCAGCGTCACCCTGATGTCGCGCGTCTGGCCCCGCTTCGCCTCGTCGGCGAAGTCATCGGGGAAGCGCACGATGGTGTCGATCGTCTCCCCGGGGAGAAGGCCCATGATGCGCTGCTCGAGCTCCGGGATCGCGCGGCCCTCACCCAACACCAGCTGGTAGGGCTGGGGGTCCTTCACCTGGGCCCCCTCGCGCGTCGCGATCGTCACCTGGACCAGGTCCCTGGGCTTGGGCTTCTCCCCGGTCACGGGCAGCCAGGGCGCCCGCTGCCCACGGAGCTCGTTCAGCTGGGCCGCCACCATCTCGTCGGTCACCTTGGGCACGGTGCGGGTGAGGCGGAAGTTCGCGAGCCGCTCGAGCTTGATGTCGGGCTTCACCTCGACGTGGAACTCGAAGGTGACCGGCGCTCCCGCCCCGGTCTCCCACTTCAGGTTGTGGATGTGCGGGTCGGCGATGGGCTTGAGCTTCTCCTGCTCGAGGGCGATGCTCCAGCTCTCGCGGATCAGCTCCTGCAGGGCCTGCTGCCGGATGTCGTCGGCGAACTGCTTCTTCACGATCGCCGCCGGGGCCTTACCGCGGCGGAATCCCGGCAGCCGCGCGCGCCGCTGGTAGTCCGCGGTGGCGCGCTCCTCGGCCTCGCGCACGTGCTCCGGCGGCACGGTCACCACGAGCGACGCCGCACCCGGCTCCTCGCCGGTCTTCTTGATCTGGATGTCGGCCATTGCGAGCTGAAATCTAACTGCGTGGGGGGTGGGGGCGTGGGGACGTGGGCCCCACATCCCCACCTCCCCACGTCGGTTAAGGGCTTACTTCCCGAAGGTCACTCCTGCCGTAACGGGGAGGAAGCTCGTCGATCCGCCGCTTTCCCGGATGCTCACGAAGCGCCCTTCCACGAAAAAGTGGCTCTGGCCCATGCCCACCGAGACGCCACCCCCCAAGCCGAACGCGAATTTCGTCTCACTCACGATGGTCCCCGCCGCGTCGATCTTGACGTGGTACGCACCGACGCCGCCGAGGATGTACGGCCGCGCCATCAGTTTGGGCCCGATGTTGTAGACCACGCTGGCGAGCCCGCCGTACAGCTTGGTGTTGCCGGTCACGGGGGTGGTGCCGATGTCCTTGTGGGTGGTCTGTCCGTACACCGCGTCGACGCGGATGTCTACCGGCGACCCGGGCAGCCCGAATTGCGCCATGCCCAGGCCGTGCCAGCCGATCTTGTCCGCGTCCTTGTAGTTGCCCACCGGGATGATCACGCCGCCCCCGAGCCCGAAGCGGGCCGATGGGGTCTGCGCCGCCGCGATCCCGGCGACCGTCGTACAGCACACTGCGAGTAAGCTAAGCATCCGCCGCTGCATAGCCTGCCCTCCTGGGAGAAGTGTGGCTTCGGCGCCCCCCGCTCGCCCCCTCCCGACCCGCCGCCGACGCACAATGATAAGAAGTCAGTTCTTTTGGCGCTCGTTTCCACCCGCGACGCGGCCGCAACTCCTTGTCGCCGTGGGAGGTGGGTCAGTTACCACGCCTGATAACGCGGATGCGGTGATGGGGTCTCATCCCGGGCACGAGGTCGTCGTTCCGGATCACGCTGATCGCTCCGTCGGGCTCGAGCACGGCGAGCAGCACGTCCTTGACGTCCGCGACGCCGTGCTCGCGCAGCGCCTGCACCAGCTCGTCGCGCGTGATCCCGGCGCGACGCAAGTGAGTCTCGAGGATATTGCCGTGGTGGATCAGCATGATGCCTTCGCCGGCGAGCAGCTTCGCGAAGCCGCGGGACCGTTGCCGCCACCAGTCGATCACGCGGTGCCAGGCGACGCGGTGCCAGGCGATCAGCACGCTCGCCGCGACGAGCCCGCCCGCGAGGCTCGTGTCGGGGCCGACCATCGCGTTCTGGACGGCGTTCGCGATGATGAGGAGGAGCACCAGATCGAAGGTGGACATCTGGCCCAGCTGACGGGTGCCCGTGAGCCGCAGCCCGGTGAGAAGGGCAAGGTAGACGACGGTCGTGCGGATCGCGACCTCGAGCAGGGTGTGCCAGGGAGCCGTCACTCAGTTCCCCGTCGGCTCGGGGACGTTGGGCAGCGGGTACGCTCCCCTGAGAGCCGCGAGATACTCGCCGTACAGTCCCTTCAGCCCGTCGAATTCCCGCTTGACGGTCGCGCGGTACGGGGCGTCGGTGGCGTAGTGGTACAGCACCGCCGCCATCGCCTGGGCGTCGACCAGGAAGCCGTGGTGTCCGACCTCGCCCAGCGCATCCGCCTCCATCTCGAACGTATGGTAGCCGCCGTTCGAGCTGTGAGACGTGACGCCCACGCCGGGGATCTGGGTCGCCACGGTTCCCGTCTCCTCGTAGGGGACCGGGCGCCCCGGCTCCTCCTCGACTTTCGTCGCGCCCAGCCGCTTCAGGTACGCGAAGGCCAGGTCGCTCAGAGCCGCGACCGAGATGCCGTCCCGCGCGGCCGAGTCGACGTCGATGCGCACCTTGGTGCCTGTGGCGAGGGCTGCGCCACGCGCCGCGTCGTTGACCCGATCCCGGAGCTGGGCCAGATAGACCTGGTCGGGGTAGCGGATCCAGACTTCCGCGGCGGCGCGATCGGGCACGACGTTCGGGGCCCTGCCGCCCTCGGTGATGATGCCCTGAATGCGCGCTTCCGGCCGTACGTTCTTGCGCAGGGCGTCGATGTGGTTGAACAGCTCGATCACTCCCAGCAGCGCATCCCGCCCTTCCCACGCCTGCAGCTGATGCGCCGGAGCGCCCGCGAAGGTGTAGTGCACGACGTCGATGTTCATGCAGCAGCTCCCGAAGCCTGCGGCTGACCGCTCGGTCCCGGTCGAAGAATGCGAGCGGACGAGCACATCGGCGCCCTTGAACACGCCGCCCTCGTACATGGTCGTCTTCGCTTCCGGCGCCCCCACCTCTTCGGCCGGAGTGCCGTACACCGTCACCGTCCCCGCTGTCTTGGAGCTCGACAGGAACTCCGCCACTGCGACGGCCGCCGCCATGCCGACGGGCCCCTGCGCGCTGTGCTGGTCGCCGTGGAAATCGCGGGTCGTACCCCGCAGGGCGTCGTACTCGAGGATGACGCCCAGGTTGGGGCCGGGGGTGCCCTTCTTGTAGCGCGCCACGAAGGCCGTCTTCAGGCCCGCCACGCCGGTCTCCACGTCGAAATCGTGCGTCCTGAGGTAGTCGGTGAGGATCTTCACCGAGCGCTCCTCCTTGTGGCCCACGTCGGGGTGGCGCGTGATGTCATCGGCCATCGCGAGGAGCTCTTGGTCCATGAGCGCTCGGGCGCGCGCGACCACGGCGTCGCGGCGGGCATCGCGAGCCGTGAGCCGTGCCACGAGCTGGGGCAGGGCGAGCGAGCGCTCCAGCTCGTTCATGCGGCGGATGACGTCGGCGGCGGCGCTGCGCTCGGTGGGGGTCTCCTGGGCGGTGGCGGCGGCGGCAGCGGCGAGCAGGACGGCGGCGGCAATTTCAAGAGCGCGGCGCATCGGGATACCTTAGGGACTGTCGTGGGAGGGGAAGTTATAGGCCTGGGGGATGGATGCCACGGGCCCGGGTGGGCAACGTCTTCACACGCAGCGATGCGACCGGAGGGACTCGAACCCCCACGGGTTGCCCCACAGGATCCTAAGTCCTGCGCGTCTCCCAGTTCCGCCACGGTCGCGGTCGTGACTCTAGAAACTTAACCGCGGCCCTGGGGAATCGTTACTGCTGCCCGGCCGTCGCCTTCACCTCCCACTGCTCGCGCGTGAGCACGCGGATCGGCTCGAGCTGCTTCGTCCCGAGGGCCGTGTTGAGCCCGCCCAGCTCCTTCGCCGACCACGCGTCGAAGTCGCGCACCACGTCGGCCAGCTCGCGGGCGATCGCGTCCGTGCGCTCCACCTGGGTCTGCGACGGACGCCCGTCGTAGAAGATCACGTTGCCGTACAGGTCGGCCAGGTTCTCCCGCAGCCGTTCCTCGCCCGTGATCATCCCGCCTTCCTTCGTGGCGACGATCTTCTTGCGTAGCTCGTCCACCGCCGCCGAGGCCGAGCGCAGCCGGGCGGCGAGTGAGTCGCCCGCGCCGAGCTTCGCGGCCCGGTCGTCCAGCGCCAGGCGCAGGCCGTTCATGCGCTCGACCGCGAACGTCATGTCGCCGAGCAGGTTGTAGAGCTTCATCGCCAGATCGAACTGCGCCTGGCGATCCGCCGCCGTGTGCCGCGCGCGGGCGTCCGGGAGGACCGCCAGCTGCGTGCTGTAGACGTCCTTGTCCTTCGACATCTTCACCGTGTACGTCCCGGGCAGGAGGCGGGGACCGAACGCCGCGCCGAACGCCGCGCTCGCCGCGGGGGGCACGCGGGGCGCCGTGATGCGCATCGACCACGTCACGCGCGACAGCCCGCGCCGCTTGCTGCTCGGCACCGTGCCCACGAGCTTCCCGGCCTGATCGAACACCTCGATCTTCAGGTCGCCGAAGATGTGACGCTTCTTCTGGTAGTACGTGATCACCGCGTCGTCCGGCGGATTGGGTCCCACGAAGGCGGCGTCGCCGTTCGCCCAGCCGCCCTGGGCCGGAATGCGCTGGACCACGGGCCGCGCCTGCATGAACACCGCGTTGCTGGCCAGCGTGGCCGGCGTGAGGGCACGCAGCGGCGTGATGTCGTCCACGATCCAGATGCCCCGGCCATGAGTCGCGATCACGAGGTCGTTGTCGCGCGGGTGGATCGCGAGATCACGCACGGCGACGTTCGGCAGATCGTTGCCCTTGTAGTGCGCCCATTGCTGGCCACCGTCCACCGATACCCACAGCCCCAGCTCGGTGCCGAGGAAGAGCAGGTCCTTGTTCACCAGGTCTTCCTTGACGACGTGCGCGTAGCCCTTGACCGGACCGTCCGGCGCCGCGAGCGCCGACCAGGTCCTGCCGAAATCCACCGACCGGTACAGGTACGGGCGCATGTCGCCGAACGTGTGCAGGTCGAACGTGGCGTAGACCGTGCCGTCGTCGAAGTGCCCCGCCTCGAGCGAGGACACCCAGGCGTTGGCCGGCAGTCCCTTGATGTTGGTGACGACGTTCGTCCAGGTCTTGCCTCCGTCCCGCGAGAGCTGCAGGTTGCCGTCGTCCGTGCCGACCCAGAGCACGTTCGGGTTCTTGGGCGACTCGGAGATGGCGTAGATCGTGGTGTGCGTCTCCGCGGACGAATTGTCGATCGTCACGCCGCCCGACTCCTCCTGCCGCTGCTTCGCTGGATCGTTGGTCGTGAGGTCCGGGGAGATGCGGTCCCACGTCTGCCCGAAGTCACGCGAGCGGAACAGGAACTGGGCGCCGATGTAGATCGTGCCCTTGCGCGTCGCACTCACGTGGATGGGCGTGTTCCAGTTGTAGCGCAGCTTGCCCTCGGCGTAGCGGGGGAGGGGCTTGATGTTGCGCGATTCGTGAGTCTTGCGGTTGACGCGTCCGATCTCGCCGCCCTGGTACTCGGCGTAGATGTAGTCGGGGTCGGTGGGATCGACGAACATCCAGAAGCCGTCCCCACCGTACATGTTCTCCCACCGGCTGCTCGTGATGCCGCCGGGATACTCCGACTCGCCGACCCAGGAGCTGTTGTCCTGCAGGCCGCCGTACACGTGGTAGGGGCGGTCCATGTCCACGCTGACGTGGTAGAACTGCGAGACGGGAAGATTGTCGGCCTTCCACCACTTGTTGCCCGCATCGTATGAATACCACAGGCCGCCGTCGTCGCCGGCGATGAGGTGGTCGGTGCTGGTGGGATCGACCCACACGTCGTGGAAGTCGCCGTGCGAGCCGCCCCCGATGTTGCTGAAGCTCGTTCCCCCGTCGGTGCTGACGATGAGCGACAGGTCCGGCTTGTAGATCTTGTTCTCGTTCCTCGGGTCGACGATCAGGTTCGCGAAGTAGAAAGGCCGCCAGATCATGAGCTGGCTGCGATCGCGGGCTTCCCAGGTCTTGCCGCCGTCCTCGGAGCGGTACAGCGCGTTCTTGGGAGGCACCGCCTCGATGAAGGCGTAGACCACGTTGGGCTTGGACGGCGCCACGCTGACCGCGATCCGCCCCCAGGGCTTGGACGGCAGCCCCCTGGCGCTGTTCTCGTCGAGCTCGGTCCACGACGCGCCGCCGTCCGTGGTCTTGAACAGGCCACTGGCGCTGGGCGCGTCCGGGCCGTCGCCCCCCGAGCGGAACGTCCATCCCTTGCGGCGGAAGTCCCACATCCCGGCGAACAGCGTTTTCGGATTCTGCGGATCCATCGACATCATCGAGCATCCGGTGGACGCATTGGCCCCCTTCAGGACCTTGGTCCACGTCTTGCCGCCGTCCGTCGTCTTGTACACGCCGCGCTCGTCGCTGTCGCTCCAGAGCTTGCCAGGGACGCAGACGTAGACGGTGTTCGATTCGGTGGGGTCGACGAGGATCTTGGCGATGCGCTCGGACTCCCTGAGGCCGAGGTTGCTCCAGTTGTCGCCGCCGTCCGTGGACTTGTAGACGCCGTCCCCGATGGACGCGCTGTTCCGTGTCCAGGCCTCACCGCTGCCGACCCAGATCACCTTGGGGTTCTTCGGGTCGATCGTGACCGCGCCGATCGACTGGACCGCCTGCTTGTCGAACACCGGCTTGAAGGTCGTGCCGCCGTTGACCGACTTCCACACGCCGCCGCTGGCGGCGCCAACGTAGACGGTGAGTCGTGGCCCTTCGTGCACGGCGGCGAGCGCCGCGATGCGGCCGCTCATCGCGGCCGACCCGATGTTGCGGGCCCCCAGGCCGGAGATGGTCGCGGAGTCCACCTTCACCGACGCGCGTGGCGGCGCCGTTTGCGCGCCCGCGGCACCCGCGAGCAGGACGGTGAGCGCACCGGCGCAGCAGCTACCCAACCGTGGAGTCGTCATCGCTCAATCCCTCGCAGGCTTTTGGAAACGGCGGTCGTCGATCGGCACGTTGGCCTCGATCTTCTCGAACGTGATCTTCTGCCGGTCCTCGCTGCCCTTGCGACCGCTCTCGATCGAGTACGGCAGGTACCAGCCGGCGACCTCCTTGTAGTCGCCGAGCGACGTCTCGAACTCCTGCTCCGCCCCGCGGATCATGCGCTTCTTCTCGATCTTGATGGGGACGTAGTAGTCGGTATCCATGTAGTAGTAGCGCACGTCACCGCTCGCGAGCGTGACCTTGAGCTTGAAGACGTCCGTGCCCTCCACCTGCTCCGTGCCGACCAGCTCCACCTTGTTCCCCTTCTGCTGGTAGTTGATGAGGGGCTCGTCGAAGTCGGCGTCCTCCACGATCTCCCGCATCTCCTCTTCGCTCAGCGCCTCGGCGTCCTTCTTCCCCTGCCACGGCTCGATCTTCCACCCGGTGTGGCCGTCGTACGCGTTGACCCCCGTCAGCCCCTGCAGCGAGAACTCCTCCCGCACCTTGTTCGGCCGCTTGTTCTCCTGGAGGACCGCCGCCTCGAAGCCGCCGCCCCCCGTGAACTTCCCCGTGCGCCGCAGCGTCGTCACGGCCTGGATGCGGTCCATGCCGCCGACCGTCTTGATGTATTTCGCGATGATGTCGTCGGCGGTCTGCGCCGACAGCGGCAGGGCGAAGAGCGCCAGCCCGGCCAGCCTCAGGAGGGTATTCCGCATGGGTTCTCCTCGACGGGATACAGTCTTTGACAGCGGCTCGCCGAAAATCGTTGTCTCTCAGGGCACCGCGGGGCCGCTCGTCTCCTACGGTTCGGGCGCCTCCCGGGTTCCGTCACGGTCGCGCGATCGTGGGGCATGAACTTAGCCGTTCCGCCCCTCGCCCGGGAGGTGGCCCGTCGCCCGGCGCCGGACAGCAAAGCGGCCTGCGCTGCGCAGGCCGCTTCCGAGCCGTCGCGGATGGACTCGGATCAGTTCCCGTTGTCTCCCGGCGACGTAAAGGTCTTCGCATTCACGGTAATGTTGTCGAGGAACACAAACCCCGGACCGACGTCGGTGCCCTCGTCGAAGATGATCGCCAGCCTGGTGAGCGTTCCGGCCTCGATGTCGGCCGCCTGGTCGCTGGTAAACCCCAACACGTCTGTGAGCTGCGCTGAGATCGCCGTTGTCGAAAACGCATCGCTGGTCCAGCCATCGGGCGCCAAGCCGGTCTGGTCAGCGTGGGAGCAGCCCAGGAACACCGTATAATCGGCTCCAATGGTCCCCCCCGTGACGCCAACGTTCCAGCGCGGCGCGCCCGCGCCACACCAGCCGTCCTTGCGGTCCAGCCACGAAAGGCTGAGCTCCGAGAACGGCTGGCCCTCCACGCCCGTGATCACGGCGAACCCGGCCGCGACGGTCGCGGTCGCTGTCATCTTCTGCAGGTAGAGCGCAAAGTTTCCGCCTCCCTTGCTGTCCGGCAGGCCCTCCTGCGACTTCCACGCGCCGAGAGAACCCTCTCCAAAACCACCGGCGCGCAGGTTCACGCCTTGCCCGCCACCCCGGTCGAACGAGGGCCGGAGGAGCGGATCGGTAGCCGTCGTTCCGTCACAGCCGGCCAGAGCCAGTGCGACCGCGAGCGGGGCGCAAGCGAGGAGCCTCTTCATGAGACCCTCCTGTGTGTGAGAAACCGGGACTTTGCGCCCCCGGCTTTCACCGGGTTTGCCCTGGTCGATGGGGCGTTCCGTACGGGCCATATACCGCACTCTGAAGGAGGCGTCAAATGTGCACATCCTGCACATTGTCACATGGCAGCTGCTCCTACCGACGCGGCTCGTGGCCCGCGTGTTAGGGGGGTGTGGGAGGGGACTTGGACACGACGATCTCCCTGCTCGCCGCCACGGCAGGTTCGTCTTCCGCCTTGACTGACAGCACCACGCGATAGCGTCCGGGCGAGAGCCCGGAGAGATCCACGGTGAGAGCGCGGGCGCCGATCCCGTCGACCCGCTCCGGGACGTCCTGCCACTCGAGCCGCACCCCCTTGCTGCGGCCGAGGCCCAGGAAGCTCTTCTTCAGGGGAATCACGCTGACCGCGGTCGTCACCATGTCGCCGCCCGCGGTGAGGCCGTACAGCTCCCAGTACAGGCCGAGCGGCCGGTCGGAGGGCACGATGCCCGAGCCGCGGGCGCGCGGCGCGGCGCTCTCGAGCGTGGCGGGCAGCGAGTCGGGAGGGGGGTCGAACAGCAGCAGGTCGGACAGCGAGACCCGGCCTTCGACCGGGGCCGGCCGCCAGCCGTAGCGTGCGCGTGCCACGTGGCGGGGGTTCGCGGTCGTCACCTCGAGCGAGAGGACGAGCGGTCCCCACGGGGCCGCGGCGAGGAGCACGCCGCGCGCGGGCGCGTCATCGCGGCGGGCGACGAGGGCCGGGCTCCGCTCGTCCCGCGCGAGCACCAGCGCGGCGGCGAGCGCCCCCCCCGCGAACAGCGTATCCGCGGCGAGATCGTAGGCCGCCACGACGAGGGCGGTGTCGCCGCGGCGGAACACGGCGGACTGGTGCGGCGGCGTGATGAAAGCGGTCGCGTAGCGCGGGGCGTAGAGCTCCCGGGGGTGCGGCGCTTGCGGTGCGAAGTCCGCTTCGCGCGCGGCCGCCGGATCCAGCACGGCACGCGCCGCAGGGAGGAAATGAAAGCCGGGAGTCGTCTCGTGACCCGCGATGATCGGGTCGACGAGCAGGCCCGTGGCGCGGGGGGGCGCCTGGGTCCACCAGCGGGGCCAGCCATAGCGCAGCGTGATCTCCGTGAGATCGCCGCCCCACGACAACCCGTACGCCGTGCGCGCTTCGCGCATCAGCCGCACCACCGTGAGCCGGGCGAAATGCTCCGAGCGTCGGTCGTTACCTGTCTGCGACAAGAGCGGGCGCGCGAGCCACCAGAGCCGCGCCCCGAGCCGGTCCCGTTCTTCGCACGGCAACGCGCGGTAGCGCTTGCGGAGGTCGCCGTCCAGGAGCGAGGACAGATCGCTCCACTGGCAGCGCTGCTCCGCCGGCATGACCGCGAGGGCGGCGTCGAACGCGCGGTCGGCGGCCGGGTATTCCCCGGCCGCGTGCAGCGCGAGCCCGCCCAGCGCCCAGCACCACCAGCCGGCGGTACGGCACGCTTCCGCCGCGCGCACCGCGTCCGCGGTCCGGCCGCTCTCCACGAGATAGCGCACGCGCTGTCCCGCGATCCATGCGTCGCCGGGGAGGAGCGCTGCGAGACTGTCGAGCTTGTCGAGCAGGGCGTCGCGCGCGCGGCCGGTCCGCTCCGGCTCGGGCGGTGGCTGGTCGCGGTCGTCGCCGTGCCAATAGCAGAAGCGCCCCACCAGCTCGTCGCAGCGGCTCGCGGACGGGGCGGCGGGGAGGTGCCAGCGCCGGGTCAGCTCGAACTCCTCCTGCGCCCGGCGCGCGGCCCGAAGCAGGGCCTGGGAGTCGCGTGGCAGGAGGAGCGGCGTGGGGGACGTCGCCGATTGCGCGAGCAGGACGGCCACGAGGGCGGAGAGCGCGTGCACGGGAACGCTTCAGGAATGTACACCCCGGGCGGCCGGGCTTGCGTCCCGCGCCGCGGGGATGCTTTTTCTCCGTCCCCCCCTTTCTGGAGGCTAGTCCCGTGTCCCCTCGTCCGTTGCCGCTCGGCGTCGCGCTCCTCTGTCTCCTGCTTGGCGGCGCGCCGCGCAGCGCGACCGCCCAGGCCGCTCCCTACGACTCGACCGTGTTCGCCGGCCTCAAGTGGCGGGAGATTGGGATCTTTCGGGGCGGGCGCTCGGTCGCGGTGGCCGGCTCGGCCTCCCGCCCCAACGAATTCTGGATGGGGACCACGGGCGGCGGCGTCTTCAAGACGACGGATGGCGGCGACACCTGGCTGCCGGTGACGGACAAGTACTTCGGCGGCACGATCGGGGCGTTCGGCGTGAGCGAGTCGAATCCCGACATCGTCTACGTCGGCACCGGCGAGTATCCGATCCGCGGCAACGTCTCGCACGGCGACGGCGTGTTCAAGACCACGGACGGCGGCAAGACCTGGACCTTCGTCGGGCTCGCCGAGACGCAGCAGATCTCGCGCGTGCGCGTGCATCCTGCCAATCCGGACATCGCATGGGTGGGCGCCCAGGGACATGCCTTCGGGCCGAACGCCGAGCGCGGCGTGTACAAGACGACCGACGGCGGCAAGACGTGGAACAAGGTGCTGTTCCGCAACGACTCGACCGGGATCTCGGACCTCGTCCTCGACCCGTCCAATCCCGACGTGCTGTACGCGGCCTTCTGGCAGGCGCAGCGCAAGCCGTGGCAGCTGGTGTCGGGCGGACCGGGGGGCGGGATCTTCAAGTCCACGGACGGGGGGCAGCACTGGACCGAGCTGACGCACAATCCGGGGCTGCCGCCGGGCCTGCTCGGCAACATCGGGCTCGGCATCTCACCCGCGAAGCCGACGCGGGTATGGGCGCTGATCGAGGCGGACGCGGGCGGTGTGTACCGCTCGGAGGACGGCGGCGCGACGTGGCGCTACATCAACAACGAGCGGAAGCTGCGGCAGCGGCCGTGGTATTACTCGCGCATCTTCGCCGACTCCAAGGACACGAACACCGTGTACGCGCTCAACGTCCTCCTGTACAAGTCGTCCGACGGAGCGGCGACGTTCAAGCACCTGCCTGAACTCCACGGGGACAACCACGACATGTGGATCGCGCCGAACGACCCGCAGCGCATGATCGAAGGGAACGACGGCGGCGCGAGCGTATCGTACAACGGCGGCAAGACCTGGACCGACCAGGACTACGCGACCGCACAGTTCTACCACGTGACCACCACCAACCATTTCCCGTATCGGGTGTGCGGCGCCCAGCAGGACAACTCGGGCGTGTGCGGTCCCAGCCGCTACCCGGGTGGCATCGACCGCGCACAGTGGTACGACGTCGCCGGGGAGTCGGGTCACATCCAGGCGCGCCCCGACAACCCCGACGTCACGTTCGGCGGAGACAACTCGGGGTTCCTCATACGGGTGGACCACAAGACGGAGCTGGCACGTCAGATCGACCCGTGGCCTGACAGCCCGGACGGCCTTCCCGCGGGGGCGGGGAAGTACCGCTTCCAGTGGACCGCGCCGCTCCTCATCTCGCCGCACGATCCGCGCGTGCTCTACATCGGCGGGAACGTGCTGTTCAAGTCGCTGAACGAGGGCCAGAGCTGGACGGCGGTCTCGCCCGACCTCAGCCGGCACGACCCCGCGACCATCGGCGTCTCGGGCGGCCCGATCACCTCGGACCAGACGACGGCGGAGTACTACGCCACGATCTTCGCGCTGGCCGAATCGCCGCGCGTGAAGGGGCTCATCTGGACCGGGTCGGACGACGGGCTGGTGCACCTCACGCGCGACGGCGGCAAGACGTGGAAGGACGTCACGCCGGCCGCTGTCGCCCCGTTCACCCGCATCTCGATCATCGAGCCGTCCCATTTCGCGCCGGGCACCGCGTACATGGCCGTGAATCGCTACCAGCTCGAGGACATGGCGCCCTACATCTACAGGACGACCGACTACGGGCGCACCTGGCGGAAGATCGTGAGCGGCATTCCCGCGACCGAGTTCGTACGCGTGGTGCGCGAAGATCCGGTGCGGCGGGGGCTCTTGTTCGCCGGAACGGAGCGCGGCGTGTGGGTGTCGTTCGACGACGGCGCGAGCTGGCAGTCCCTGCGGCGCAACCTGCCCCTCGTGCCGATCCACGACCTCGTGATCAAGGAGGGCGACCTCGTGGCGGCGACCCACGGGCGCTCGTTCTGGATCCTGGACGACATCTCGCCGCTGCGACAGCTGTCGCGCGCGACTCCGAAAGCGGCGGCGTACCTGTTCAAGCCGCGCGACGCGTACCGGGTGGACTGGGGCGGTGGCTTCTTCGGCGGCGGCACCGACGCGCACCCGGTCGGGAAGAACCCGCCCAGCGGGGCGATGATCTACTACTGGCTCAAGGACAAGGATCGCGACGTGAAGCTCGACATCCTCGACGCGGCGGGCCGCGTCATCCAGACCTTCACGAGCAAGCAGGACTCGATCACCGCCGCCGACAGCCTGCGGGCCGACAGCGTGAAGCGCGTGCGCACCGACAGCCTCAAGCAAGCGGGCGTCACGGACAGCGTGAAGATCGACAGCATCGTCTCCGACACGCTCAAGGACCGGGACAAGCTGTGGCCACGCCGGCCGCCGCCGCTGCCGCGCGCGCTGAACAAGGCCGGCCTGAACCTGTTCACGTGGAACGCACGCTATCCGGACGCGGCGGCGTTCTGGGGGATGGTCGGCGTCCAGACCGACGGGCCGATGGCGCTGCCCGGGACCTACCGCGCGCGCTTGCGTGTCGGCGGTCGCGTCTATACGGCGAGCTTCGGCCTCAGGGTGGATCCCCGGGCGAAAGTGACACCCGCCGATCTGCGGGACCAGTTCACGTTCCTGAAACGGCTCCGCGACACGGTCAACGCGGCGACGACGGCGATCGCCACGATCCGGAACGTGCGGCAGCGGCTCGAGGACGAGCTCGCCGGCGCATCCGACACGGCGCGCCTGAGCCCGTCCGCCCGCGCTCTCGGCCAGCGGCTGAGCGCGATCGAGGAAGAGCTCTACCAGGTGCGCAACCGCTCGTTCCAGGACCCGCTCAACTTCCCCCCCAAGCTCGTCGAGCGGATCAGCGGTCTGATCGGCCTGGCGGGGGGTGCAGACGCCCGACCCACCGCGCAGACCTACGCCGTATTCCAGATGTTCGCCGCGGACCTCCAGAAGCAGCTGCTAGCCTTGCGCGAGGTGCTCGGTCGCGACCTGCCGTCGCTCAACAGAGGCCTGCGCTCGGCGAGCGTGGCGGCGATCGTGCCGCGAGCGGCCGAGCTGCGGCCGCCCGCGCCGGAGCGTCCGTAAGGTGCCCCGGGCGAGGCGCCTGGCCCCCGCCGCGGTCGCGGCGGCGGCGCTGCTGCTCGGTGGGGGCGTCGCCGCGCCGCGCGCCGCCGCCCAGCGGCCCGCCCCCGCGAGCTCGTTCCACGAGCGTTACGCGGAGCTGGTCGCAAACGGGCGGCGCCTGAGCGACAGCGCCCGCCTGCACGAGCTGTTCCGGGTGAACTGGGAGTACCGGATGACGGAGTTTCCCGAGTTCGCCACCTACGTTGGCTATCCCGGCCAGAACGACCGCTGGACGGATAACTCGCTCGCGGCGATCGAGCGGCGCAAGCGGGAGCTCGACGAGCCGCTCGCGGTGGTCAAGGCGATCCGGCGCGAGCGGCTCTCGGCACCGGACCGGCTCAACTACGACTTGTTCCGCCGCCGGCTCGAGCGGGAGATCGAGGGGAACCGCTTCAAGGACGAGGACTTCGCGATCACCCAGCGGGATGGCGTCCAGCAGGACGTGGCCCAGTTCGTGGTCCTGATGCCTGCCGCGAGCGTTCCGGACTACGAGAACATCCTGGCGCGCCTGAACGGCGCCCCCGCGCTCGTGGACCAGACGATTGCGCTGCTCGGGAAGGGGCTGGACGAGGGGATCACGCCGCCCCGGGTGACGCTGCGCGACGTGGCCGACCAGATCCGTGCGCTCACTCCCGACGATCCCTTCGCGAGCCCGCTGCTGCGGCCGTTCACGGAGTTTCCTCAGGCCATCCCGGTGAGCGAGCGGGAGCGGCTCAGGCGGGCGGCGGCGGAGGCGTACTCGCAGCGTCTGGCGCCGGCCTACCGCAAGCTGTACGACTACTTCGTCGGCACCTACCTCCCGAAGACGCGCGAGTCCATCGGGATGAGCGCGCTGCCGGACGGCGCGGCCTGGTACGCCTATCGAGTCCGCCAGTTCACTACCACGTCGCTGACACCCGAGCAGATCCACGAGCTCGGCCTGCGCGAAGTGAAGCGCATCCGGGCGCAAATGGACAGCATCATCGCGAGCACCGGCTTCAAGGGCGGCTTCGCCGACTTCGCGCACTTCCTGCGAACCGACCCGCAGTTCTTTTACGACGACTCGGCCGGCCTCGTCCGCGGCTACCGCGACATCGCGAAGCGGATCGATCCGGGCCTCGTGAAGCTGTTCGGCCGGCTGCCGCGCCTGCCGTACGGGGTCACGACGGTTCCGTCCTATATGGCGAAATCGCAGACCACGGCCTACTACCAGGGCGGCTCGCTCAAGGCGGGGCGGCCGGGCTACTTCTTCGTCAACACCTACGACGTCAAGTCGCGGCCCAAGTGGGAGATGGAAGCGCTCTCGCTGCACGAGTCGGTGCCGGGCCACCATCTGCAAATCGCGCTGGCGCAGGAGCTGGAAGGCCTGCCCGAGTTCCGCCGCTACGACTCCTACACCGCCTTCGTCGAGGGCTGGGGGCTCTACGCCGAGGGGCTCGGCCCCGAGCTCGGGATGTACCAGGACCCCTACGCGAAGTTCGGACAGCTCACCTACGAGATGTGGCGCGCCGTTCGGCTCGTGCTCGACACGGGGATCCACACGATGGGGTGGACGCGCCAGCAGGCGATCGACTTCTTCAAGGACAACGCCCCCAAGACGGAGCAGGACATCACGGTCGAGGTGGACCGCTACATCGTGTGGCCAGGCCAGGCGCTGGCGTACAAGATCGGCCAGCTGAAGATCAAGCAGCTGCGCGACGACGCGGCGGCCCGCCTCGGGCCGAAGTTCGACATCCGCGCCTTCCACGACGAGGTCCTGAAGAACGGCGCGCTGCCACTCGACGTGCTCGAGGCGCACATGCGGGACTGGATCGCGGCGCGCCAGTAGGGGCGCAGCATGCTGCGCCCCTACTCCTCCGGCGGCCCGCCCGCGGTCGCCAGCTGGTCAGCCTTGACCTTCCCCGGGTCGAACTTCTGCGCCGCAGCGAGCATCTTGTCGATCGTCTCGTCGTAGTCCGCCTTCGCGCCGCGCTTGAAGCGCAGCGGGTTGATGCGCGCCACCACGAACGCCTTGAGATAGGGGCTCTGGAAGCCCCGCGCTTTCAGCGACGCCACTGCCTGACTCACGGCGGCGTCGAGGGCGAGGAGCTTCCGGGCGCGCTCGTTTCGGGTCTCGAGCGCCCGGGACAGCTTGGTGGGGAGGAAGCTCTCGATCCGCTTCAGCACGGGATTGTAGACCCCCCCCGCGAAGCGGCCGTTCTCCTGGTAGCACAGGCCCAACGTGAGCAGGGCGGGCTCCTCGAATTCCGTCGCGAACTCTTTCTCCGGCCGGTCGTCGAGCGAGGCGAGACCCTGTGCGAGGCGGACGACCTCGAGCGCTTTCTCGCGCAGGTTGTGCGCCTTCTCGGTGTTGAGCGCGAGGATGCGGTGCGCCACGGACGGCTCCGGCACGACGAGGGCCACGATCGAGCGCGCGCCGAGCTGCCGCAGCGCGCCCAGCCGGTGGTAGCCGTTCGGCGTCCAGTACTTGCCGTCCGCGGCGCGTACGGCGATCACGGGGTCGAGGAAGCGGTCCAGCTTGTCGATCGCAGCGGCGAGGCGGGCGACGTGCGCCTCGGACAGATCGCGCTGGTAGGGGGTGGGCTCGACCCGGTCGAGCGGCAGCGCGGCGAGGATCTGCCAGTTCCCGCCCAGCGGGTCGCGGTACGCGCCCAGCACCGTGCCGCCGTCCGCGGCGATCGTTTCGCGGAGGTGCTCCACCGCCGCCGGAGCAGATCCGGCGGCCACCTGCTTGGCCGTGAGGCCGCGCGATTCCGGTTCCGCGGTCTTCTTCTTCTTGCCACGACGCTGCGACTTCTCGGCCATTGGGATCGACCCGAGGAACGTCGCCTCAAACTTACCACGTCTCTTGGGCGCCGCTTCGTTGACGTCGCGGGTGGCGGGGTCTAGTTTCCTGTGCCTTTCCGTTTCGTGACCGACACCGGGGACACTCGACGCCGTGCCGCGATTCAGACCCTGGCTCTCCCCGCTGCTCCCGCTCGCCCTGGCCGTCGTGGCGTGCGGCGGCCCCTTTCCCCAAAGCACGCTGCGCCCCCGTTCCGATTTCGCAGGGGCAGTCGATCACCTCTTCACGAGCATCTTCTGGTGGGCGGTCCTCGTGTTCGTCGTGGTGGAGGGCCTGCTGTGCTACGCCGTCATCCGATACCGGCACCGGGAGGGGCGTCCGGCGCCGCGGCCCGTCCACGGCCACACGGCGCTCGAGATCGCCTGGACGCTCGCTCCGGCGGTCATCCTGGTGTTCATCGCGGTCCCCACGATGCGCACGATTTTCGCCACGGCCGGGGAGGCGCCGCCGACCGCCCTCAAGGTAGAGGTGATCGGACACCAATGGTGGTGGGAGTACCGCTATCCCGACCTGCATATCGTGACGGCCAACGAGCTGTCCCTGCCAGTGGGCCGACCGGTGCAGGTCTCGATCACCTCCGGCGACGTGATCCACAGCTTTTGGGCGCCCGCCCTGGGGGGCAAGCGCGACGCGATCCCGGGGCACGTGACGCGCATTGCGTTCCGCCCCGACTCGGTGGGCGTCTACTCGGGCCAGTGCGCTGAGTTCTGCGGGGCGTCCCACGCGAACATGCGGCTCCGGGTGCTGGTGCTGCGCGACTCGGCGTTCCAGGCGTGGGTCCGCCGCCAGCAGGCGCCGCCGGCCGCGCCGCCGCGAGGCAGCCTCGAGGCGCGGGGGCGTGACGTGTTCGCGAAGGGCGCGTGCATCGGCTGCCACACGATCGACGGCGTGTCGAAGGGGATCATCGGGCCGAACCTGAGCCACGTGGGCGGCCGTGCGACGATCGCGGCCGGGCTGTTTCCCAACGACTCGCCGCACCTGGCGCGGTGGATCGCGAACGCGCCGTCGCTGAAGCCCGGCGCGCTGATGATGCAGATGCCGGTCGCCGGGGCTGATCTCAAGGCCGTGATCGCCTACCTGCAGAGCCTCAAATGACGGGATCCCGGGGGCTGCGGAGCTGGCTCACGACCACCGATCACAAGCGGATCGGCCTGCTGTACTTCTACACGGCGTTCGCGTTCTTCCTGGTCGGCGGGCTCGAGGCGCTGCTGATCCGCGCCCAGCTGGCCCGGCCCAACGGCACCGTCGTCGGCGCCGAGACGTACAACCAGCTGTTCACGATGCACGGCACGACGATGGTGTTCCTCGCGCTGATGCCGTTGTCGGCGGCATTCTTCAACTACATCGTGCCGCTCCAGATCGGGGCCCGCGACGTCGCGTTCCCGCGCCTCAACGCGTTCAGCTATTGGGTCTTCCTGCTCGGCGGCCTGTTCCTGAACGCGAGCTGGATCGCCGGCCCCGTCTTCCGGGCGGGGGTGCTGAACGTCGCGCCGGACGCCGGCTGGTTCGGCTACGCGAACCTCACCGAGCGGCAATACTCCCCCGGTCCGAACGTGGACTTCTGGATGCTCGGCCTCCAGATCCTCGGCGTCTCCTCGCTGGCCGCGGGATTCAACTTCATCGTCACGATCTTGAATCTGCGGGCGCCGGGGATGAAGATGATGCGCCTGCCGACGTTCACCTGGATGACGCTCGTCACGCAATTCCTCGTGATCACGGCGTTCCCGGTGATCACCGTCGCGCTCGTGTTCCTCATGTTCGACCGCTTCTTCGGCGCGCACTTCTACCTGCCGCAGGCCGGCGCCACGCCGCTCCTGTGGCAGCATCTCTTCTGGCTGTTCGGTCACCCGGAGGTCTACATCCTCATCCTCCCGGCGATGGGGATCGTCTCCGAGGTGCTGCCGACCTTCTCCCGCAAGCCCTTGTTCGGCTACACGGTCGTGGTGTATTCCGGCGTGCTCATCGGGTTCATGGGGTGGGGTGTGTGGAGCCATCACATGTTCTCCGTGGGGCTCGGGCCGATCGCGGACTCCGTCTTCTCGGCCACCACGATGCTGATCGCGGTGCCGACCGGGGTGAAGATCTTCAACTGGATCGCCACGTTGTGGGGCGGCACGATCCGCGGCACGACGGCGCTGCACTTTGCCGTCGGTTTCATCGCGATGTTCATCATCGGCGGGCTCTCGGGCGTCACGCACGCCTCGCCCCCCGCCGACCTGCAGCAGACCGACACTTACTACGTGGTGGCGCACATCCACTACGTGCTGTTCGGGGGAACCATCTTCGGACTGTTCGCCGGGATGTACTACTGGTGGCCCAAGATGACCGGCCGGCTGCTCTCCGAGGCGCTCGGCAAGCTCCACTTCTGGCTCACCTTCATCGGGATGAACCTCGCGTTCTTCCCGATGCACCTGATCGGGCTGCTCGGTATGCCGCGGCGCATCTACACGTACGCGCCGGACCTGGGCGTCTCCAGCCTCAACCTCGTCTCCACGATCGGCGCGCTCTTGATCGGGGTCGCGACGCTCGTGTTCGTCGTCAACCTGTGGCGCACGCGCTCGCACGGCGCTCCGGCGCCGAACGATCCCTGGGGCGGCGCCACGCTGGAGTGGGCGATTCCCTCGCCGCCGCCGCCCTACAATTTCTCCGTGATCCCGACGGTCGCGAGCCGGCTGCCGCGCTGGAAGACGGAGCACCACGACCCGATGCCCGACCCGCCGGCCGCGCCGCCGGCCCCTGTCCACGTCCCGGGGGGCTCGTGGTGGCCCCCCGTGGCGGCGCTCGGGCTCCCGGTGCTCGCCCTCGCGCCGCTGACGCACCACCTCTGGCTCGCGTTCCTGGGCGTTGCGATCATGCTCTACGGCATCTACCGCTGGGCGTTCGAGCCCTTTGAGGTCTAGATGACGCACGCCGCCGCCGCCCACCACACCAGCATGGGGCTCGACAGCCGCAAGATGGCGTTCTGGGCCTTCATCGGGTCGGAGTGCCTGCTGTTCGGCTCGCTCATCTCGACCTACCTGATCTACAAGGGCAAGAGCGTGGTGGGGCCGTACCCGCACGACATTCTCAACATCCCGTTCACGTCGGTCAGCACCTTCGACCTCCTGATGTCGAGCCTGATGATGGTGCTGGCGCTCGCGGCGGTGCAGCGGGGCGACCTCAAGTGGGCGAAGATCTGGCTGTTCGCGACGGCGTTCCTAGGGATCCTGTTCCTGGGCGGGCAGGTGTACGAGTTCACCTCCTTCGTGCGCGAGGGACTGACCCTACAGACGAACCTGTTCGGCTGCACCTTCTTCGTGCTGACGGGAACTCACGGCGCCCACGTGACGGTCGGGGTGCTGTGGCTGTTGACGCTGTGGGTGCGCGCGCTGCAGGGGAAGCTCGGCCCCGCCCAGGCGCTCACCGTCGAGATCTCAGGGCTGTACTGGCACTTCGTGGACGTGGTGTGGATCGTGATCTTCACCCTGGTCTACCTGATCCAATGAGCGGGGAGCGAGCGATGCCGGAGACCAGGGAACACGCCCATCCGACCGTGGGGACCTACCTGCGCGTGGCGGCCATCCTCGTGATCCTCACCGTGCTCGAAGTCGGCGTCTTCTACGTCCCGGTCTTCCACGTGGTGCTCGTGCCGACGCTGCTCGCGCTCTCGGCCGTGAAGTTCGCCCTCGTGGTGCTGTTCTACATGCACCTGAGGATGGACAGCCGGTTCTTCTCGTTCCTATTCGGCGGGCCGTTCCTACTCGCCGTCGTGGTGCTCGTGGCGCTCCTGTTCCTCTTTTTCGGCCATTTCACGCTGCGCGGGGCGGGGGGGGCGGGGGGGGCGGGGGGGGCGTGGGGCGGAGGGGGCTGATCGTGCCACGGCCGTGGCAGGCCTGGGACCTGCATCCGAGCGTCGTGATCGGGCTCGTCCTTCTGGGCGGGCTCTACGTGTCTTGGGGGGGGCTCGCCGCGCGCCGCAGCCAGGTGGCGGCCTTCGCGGGCGCGCTCGTCGTGCTGTTCTTCGCCTTGAACGGCCCGCTCCACAACCTCTCGGACGGCTACCTCTTCAGCGCCCACATGGCGCAGCATTTGGTGCTCACGCTGCTGTTCCCGCCGCTGCTCCTGTACGGCACGCCCGCGGGGGTGGCGCGGCGGCTGCTCCGGCCAGCCTGGGTGCGCCGCCTGGCGGCGGTCGTCACGCGGCCGCTCGTCGCCGCGGCGCTCTTCACGGCGCCGATCGCGCTGTGGCACCTCCCCGTACTCTACGAGGCGGCGCTGCGGCACCACGCGCTGCACATCGTCCAGCACCTCGTCTTCCTCACGACGGCGGTGCTGATGTGGTGCCCGGTGCTCTCCCCGGTCCCCGAGCTGCCGCGCCTTCACTACGCGGCGCAGATGCTGTACCTGTTTCTGTTGGGGATCCCGATGTCGGTGGTGGGCGCGCTCATCACCCTCGCCGACCAGGTGCTCTACCCCTTCTACGCCGCGGCCCCCCGCGTCTTCGGGCTGCCGCCGCTCGCCGATCAGCAGATCGGCGGGCTGATGATGTGGGTGCCCGGGGGGCTGATCTTCTGGCTGGCGATGACGGTGGTGTGGTTCCGCTGGTCGACGAGCGAGCCGGAAGAGGAGGCCGAGCCTATTCCCCTTCCTCCGTCTCCCCCAGGGGGTGCTTCCTGAGCTCCTCTCCGATCTTGGGGTGCTCGCGCCAGAGGTAGTACCCCATCCCCAGCGCCGCAATCGCGTTCCCGATCGCCACGTTCCACCAGGCGAGCGCGCCCAGGAGCGGTTGGGCGAGGATCGCGACGGTCACGTAGAAGCCGAACTCGAAAACCGCGAAGAACACCACCAGGAGATACAGCGTCGGCGGCGCCACCTCGACCTCGGCCGCGAGCGCGGCCGCGACCACGCCCACCACGATGAAGGCGCTGACGTGAATCATGCTGTAACCGATGATGCGGGAGTACTCGATCACCACCTGCGAGGGGTCGTGCGCGCCCCAGAAGACCGCCGACCCGAGCATCGCCGGCGTGAAGAAGGGGCGGCCGTTGATCGTGTCCACGATCAGGAACCACAGGGCCACGGCGGCCGCCCCGAGACAGCCCGCGACGAATCCTTCGCGCAAGATCCGCGTCAGCTGCATGCGCTCTCCCGAAGTCGGTTGCGTCAATATATCCCTCGGGACAACGCTTGCTAGATTAGGGCCCACCGCTCGGAGCACGACCGATGACCGTCTGGCGCCGCTCGCCCGTCTATCCGCTGTGCCTCCTCGTCGGCGCGCTGCTGTTCGGGAGCGGCGGGCTCGCGCATCCGTTGCTCAGCGGCGACGGCCCGACGCAGCTCGCCGTCATCGCCGGGACGCCGGCGTGGCGCACGATTCACTGGGCGCTACTGTTCGGCTTGCCGCTGATGCTCGCCGGGCTGATTGGGCTCGCGCTGCGCCACGCGGGGACGCCGGGGGACGTGGCGGCTCGCGCCGGGGCGCTGCTCGCGACGCTCGGGTTCGGGGGCTGGATGCTGAACGTGCTGTTCATGGTCGGCGCCGGCGGGCAGCTGGCGCGGGCCTACGCGACGGCGGACCCGGGGCTCACCGCGACGCAGGCGATCTTCGTGTACGACATGCTGCATCCGTTCGGCCTGGCGGCGGAGCGGGTCGCGACGTTCACGGTGGGACTCGCGCTCTACGCCTACGGTTGGGGCATTCGTAACGGCCAGGTGTATCCGCGCTGGCTGGGTTGGCTCGGCATTGCGATCGGCGCGACCGCGGCTGCGGTGGCGGTGGCCTTCACCGAGTTCTCCCTCAACATGTTCTACGCCCAGGCGCTCGTGGTCGCGTGGTTCGCCGTGGTGGGAGCGCTGATGCTCCGGGATGCGCGCGCCCGCGTGACGTGAAAAACCAGCGGCCGGCGCCGTACGGCGCCGGCCGCTCATCGGCTCGTCGCAGGACTCAGCGCGCCCGCAGGCGGACGACGCGCCCGGCCCAGCCGTCTGAAGTGTCGCCGCTGCGGGTCAGCACCTGCAGGGTGACGATGTCCCCGGACTTCACGTCCTTCAACGCGTCGCGCAGCTCCTGGCGCGCGCGTGTGGGCTTGCCGTTCACCGCCAGGATGATGTCAGGTCCGCCGTCATCGTCCGCGGACAGCAGGCGCCGGTACGCCGGGCCGTCGGGCGAGACTTCGCTGACGATCAGTCCGCCACCGTCCCGCAGGACCGGCCGCAGCCGCGGATCGCGGGCGTCCTCCTGGGTGAGCGGCTGGACCGAGATGCCCAGGATCTCTTCCTTGGCGCCCGGCTCGCCGCCCAAGCGTGTCCGCGTATTCGAGGCGACCCGCGCTTCGTCCTCCGCGGGCGCGCGGCTGAGCTTGACCGGGACCGTCTTGCGCTCGCCGCCCTTGCGCACGATGGTGACCTGGACCGTCTCGCCGGGCCGCTTGAACCCGACCCGCTGCTGCAGCTGCGGGACGTCCTCGACCGGCTCGCCGTCGAGCGCGACGATCACGTCGCCGGGCTTGATCCCCGCGTCCTTGGCGGGCGAGTGGGTCGCGTCGGGAGAGTAGTCGTTCACCACGACGCCCTTCGCCTCCTTCAGGCCCACCAGGTCCGCGTCTTCGGGGTCGACCGCCCGGATGGCGACGCCCATCACGGCTCGCTCCACGTGCCCGCTCTTGATCAGCTGCTGCATCACCGTGCGGGCGAGGTTGATGGGAATGGCGAAGCCGTAGCCCGTGTAGAACCCGGTCTCGCTCGCGATCGCCGAGTTGATGCCGATCACCTCACCCCGCACGTTCACGAGCGGCCCGCCCGAGTTGCCGGGGTTGATGGCCGCGTCGGTCTGGAGGAAGTCCTGAATGGAGTAGCGCGACTGCTGCAAGCCTCCCAGCAGCCGTCCCTTGGCGCTGACGATCCCGGCCGTGACCGTGAAGGTGAAGTTCTCGCCGAGCGGATTGCCGATCGCGAGCACCCACTCCCCGATGCGTACGGAGTCGGAGTTCCCGAACTGCGCGGTGGGCAGGCCGTTCGTGTCGATCTTGATGACGGCGACGTCGGTGCTGGGGTCGGTCCCCACGACCCGCGCCGTGAATTCCCGCTTGTCGAAGAGCTTCACCGTGACGCGATCCGCGCCCGCCACCACGTGGTTGTTGGTCAGGATGTAGCCGTCCGTCGAGACGATGAAGCCCGAGCCCGAGCCCTGCTCGATCTGCGGCCGGCGGCGGAGCTGCGGAAAGAAGTCGTCGAACCCCGGCGGCAGCCGCGTGTCGCTCGCCCGCTCGCGCTTCTCGGACCGGATGAACACCACGGCCGGCTTGACGTGCTCGGCCACGGCCACGAACGCCTCGCTCAGATCCGCGATGGGCTTGGCTGCGGGGAGCGGGCTCCTGGGTGGGGCGGTGGTTTGCTGGGCGGCGACCAGCGGCTCCGCCGCGCCGCCCTTCTTGGGCAGGTCGAGTGACGACGCGAACGCCAGCCCCAGCACGAAGGCGATCGCCACCAGTGACCCGAACTTCAACCAGTCCCGCGTCCGTACCGTCATCGTTCCCCCTTACGTCTTCTTGCTCTTGTCGTCGTCCACGATCTCGTAATCGGCCTCGACCACGTTCTCCTTTTGGCCTCCGGCCGCGCCGCCCGGCTGGGCGCCCGCTGCGGGCTCGCCCTCGGGCGCTCCCGGCCCGCCCCCTGCCCCCGCCCCGCTCGCGCCCCGCGTGGCGGCGTAGAGCGATGCGCCGGCGGCCGAGTAGGCCTGCTGCAACTCGTCCAGGGCCCGGCTGATTTCGTCGGGGTTGCCGCTCCGGAGGGCCTTCTTCGCGCCGTCCACCGCGCCGTCGAGGCGCGATTTCGCCGGCGCGTCCAGCTTGTCCGCCCACTCCTTCGCGTTCTTCTCGACTTCATACACCATCGCATCGAGCCGGTTGCGCCGCTCGATCTCGTCGCGCCGCTTCCGGTCGTCGGCGGCGTGCGCCTCCGCCTCCTTGACCATCTTGTCGATGTCCTTGTCGCCGAGCCCGGAGGACGCCTCGATCCGGATCTTCTGTTCCTTGCCGGTGGCCTTGTCCTTCGCGGACACGTGCAGGATGCCGTTCGCATCGATGTCGAACGTCACCTCGACCTGAGGAACGCCCCGAGGCGCCGGGGGAATCCCGGTGAGCTGGAACTTGCCGATGGTCCGGTTGTCCGCCGCCATCTGGCGCTCGCCTTGGAGTACGTGGATCTCCACCGTCGTCTGGTTGTCCTCGGCGGTCGAGAAGGTCTCCGACTTCCTGGTCGGGATCGTCGTGTTCCGCTGGATCAGCACGGTCGTGACCCCGCCCAGCGTCTCGATGCCGAGCGACAGCGGCGTCACGTCGAGCAGCAGCACGTCCTTCACCTCGCCCGCGAGCACCCCGCCCTGAATCGCGGCGCCGATCGCCACCACCTCGTCCGGATTGACGCCCTTGTGGGGCTCCTTGCCGAAGAACTCCTTCACGATCTCCTGCACCTTGGGCATCCGGGTCTGGCCGCCGACGAGGATCACCTCGTCGATGTCCGAGGGCTTGAGCCCCGCGTCCTTGAGCGCCTGCTGCATCGGCGGGATGGTGCGCCGCACCAGGTCGTCCACGAGCTGCTCGAGCTTCGCCCGCGTGAGGGTCAGGTTGAGGTGCTTCGGCCCGGACTGATCCGCCGTGATGAAGGGAAGGTTGATCTCCGTCTGCATCACCGTGGACAGCTCCATCTTCGCCTTCTCGGCGGCCTCCTTGAGCCGCTGCAGCGCCATCGGATCCTTGGACAGGTCGATTCCCTGGTCGCGCTTGAACTCGTCCACCAGCCACTGGATGACGCGCGCGTCGAAGTCGTCCCCGCCCAGGTGCGTGTCGCCGTTCGTCGCCTTCACCTCGAACACGCCTTCGGCGAGCTCCAGAATGGAGATGTCGTAGGTCCCGCCGCCCAGGTCGTAGACGGCGATCTTCTCTTCCTTCTTCTTGTCGAGCCCGTAGGCGAGCGCCGACGCCGTCGGCTCGTTGATGATGCGCACCACGTCCAGCCCGGCGATCTTGCCGGCGTCCTTGGTGGCCTGCCGCTGCGAGTCGTTGAAGTACGCGGGAACGGTGATCACGGCCTTCTCGACCTTGTGGCCGAGATAGTCCTCCGCCGTCTGCTTCATCTTCTGGAGGATCATCGCGGAGATCTCGGGCGGCGTGTATGTCTTGCCCTGGATCTCGACCGACGCCAGTCCGTTCGTGCCCGCGATGACCTTGTAGGGAACCCGCTTGATCTCCTCGGTGACCTCGCCCATGCGCCGGCCCATGAAACGCTTGATCGAGAACACCGTGTTCGTCGGGTTGGTGACGGCCTGCCGCTTGGCCACCTGGCCCACGAGCCGCTCACCGTCCTTGGTGAACGCCACCACGGATGGGGTCGTGCGACCACCCTCGGCGTTGGGAATGACGACCGGATCGCCGCCCTCCATCACCGCCACCACCGAGTTGGTCGTCCCGAGGTCTATGCCGATGATCTTCTCAGGCATACGAGGCACTCCTTCGATCAAGAACCGTTGATGCGCGCACGCTACCGATGGTCGCGAAAGCAAGCCCCGTGCCGGGGAAAGGTGCCAAGATGGCAGAGCGTTGAACAGGGGTCTATCTTTCCCGCGTGTTCCCCTACAAGGATGACAATCCCACTATCCTCACGCCCGTCGTCACGGTGGGGATCATCGCCCTCAACCTGGCTGCCTGGATTTTCCTCCAGGGCGCCGGGGCAGAGGGCCCCCTGGCCCGCTCGGTGTGCGAGCTGGGCCTCATACCCGGCGAGGTGCTCAGGACGGTGCCCGCGGGCACCGCGGTCCCGCTCGGTCCCGGGATGCGGTGCGTGACCACGGCCGAGCCCCACTGGTGGACCGTGCTCACCTCCATGTTCATGCACGGTGGCTGGTTCCACGTACTCGGCAACATGTGGTTCCTGTGGGTGTTCGGGAACAACATCGAGGACTCGATGGGGCATGGGCGCTTCGTCGTGTTCTATCTCGTGTGCGGTGCGGCGGCCGCGGCGGCACAGGCGTTGGCCGATCCGCGCTCGGCCGTCCCGATGGTCGGGGCATCGGGGGCGATCAGCGGCGTTCTGGGCGGCTACCTGCTGCTCTACCCGCGGGTACGGGTGCACACGCTGATCACGCTCGGCTTCTTCATCACCACGGTGGCGCTCCCCGCTTACGTCATCCTCGGCTACTGGTTTCTGCTGCAGCTCCTGATGGGAACGGT
>WNGG01001263.1_pt1 | contig 47491 bp, 39 predicted proteins | sample 5400661 | NCBI WGS metagenome assembly WNGG01 (sample SAMN13153372, study PRJNA577476) | soil metagenome | isolation source: 100 cm soil or saprolite under Garry oak tree replicate 1 | place: USA:California | collected 2016-06-15 | reverse complement strand
CACGCTGGCACAGTTGAAAACAGCGCACGCGCTGGCCGTGTACACCAGATGGCTTATGATTGCCACAGCGGTTGTGGCGCTGGCAACAGCAGTTCAGGCGGTCTCCGTTTTCTGCCATCGCTAACTGGAAAGGGCCGGTTGCCTTTAACTGCTGGCCCTTATTCTGGCCCTTAAAAAGCCGCCAAACCGGCCCGAAACACTCCGAATAGATAGTGTGAAGCCTAGCTACTTTCCGTCGCAAAAATGAAGCAGCGAGGGCCGATGGATGCTGAGGGGGACCCAAAAGGGTCGGGTCAGAATGCTCAGTTTGAGGGTTGCTGGAGGAAGCAATAAAACATTTTCAAGGCATATTGTTTTAGGCGGGCAGGGCCCTTACGATGGCGAACATGATCAAGCTACGACATCAACAACCATCGCTGTGGCACTCTGGTTTGGCGGAGGATATTGAGGATTTGTGGGAGCCGTGGATGCGGCTGGTGGACCGTGTGCTGGAAGATGAGCAACTGCTGGACACGATTTATGAGGCGCAAGGCGAACGGTATCCGCAGAGCCGCAGCCGGGGGCGCGAGCAAACCCCGGCCGAAGTGGTGTTGCGTCTGCTGCTGTTGAAACACATTCGAAACTGGAGCTATGACACGCTGGAGCGAGAAGTGCGTGCCAATCTGGTGTATCGCGCGTTTACGCGGATTGGAGACGAAAAGGTGCCCGATGCGAAGACCCTGGCGCGGCTGGGGCAACTCATCGGACCGGAAGTGATTGAGGAGTTGCACAAACGGATCGTGCAGCTAGCGCAAGCCTACGGAGTGACGCGTGGACGAAAGCTGCGGGTCGATACCACGGTGGTGGAAACCAACATCCACTATCCCACCGACAGCAGTTTGTTGGGGGACGGCACGCGGGTGCTGACGCGGACGATGAAGAAAATCGAGCAGAAAGCCGGAGGTCTGAAGCGCAAGGTACGGGATCGCATGCGGAGCGTGCGGAAGCGGGTTCTGGCGATTGCCCTGTCGACCCGGCACTTGGGTACGGAAGGAGAAGCGCGGCGAAAGAAGCAGTATGGAGAACTGCTGAGTTTAACCCGAAAAACTGTAAATCAAGCGCAACGGATCTTAGAAGAGGTGAAGAAAGGATCCCGGCCTCGCCGCATTCCCCTACGAAGCTTAGTGGAATCGCTGGCGACGATGATGCGGCAGGTGCAGCAAGTGGTGAAACAGACCAAGCTGCGAATCTTTGCCGGGGTGACCAAGTCGCAGGAAAAGATCGTGAGCGTGTTCGAGCCGCACACGGAAATCATTCGCAAAGGCAAGGCCAGCAAGCCGACCGAGTTTGGCAAACTGGTCAAGATCCAGGAATCGGAAAATCAAATCATTAGTCACTTCGAAGTGTTCGCCGAGCGCCCCAGCGACCGGCAGTTGATGGTGCCCGCGATCGAAGTTCACCAGCGGAGATTCGGCCGGATTCCGGCTTGGGTGGCCGCTGATGCGGGGTTCCACTCGCAGCAGAATGAAAAAGCTGCACGAGCCATGGGAGTGCGATGGTGGTCGGTGCCGAATCAGAAGACGAAGAGTGCGGAACGCAAACGACTTTATCGGCAGCGCTGGTTTCGTCGTGGACAACGGTGGCGAACCGGCTGTGAGGGCCGCATCAGCGCGCTGAAACGAAGACACGGGATGCGTCGTTGCTTGTATCGTGGATTCCACGGCATGCAGCGCTGGGTGGGGCTGAGTGTGATCGCCGATAATGTGATCCAGATCGGGCGCTGTCTTGCCCTGCAGGAGACGTGAATCGGACGACGCTTCGGTTGCTTTGATCGAACTGAGCAGGGACGAAGTGAACAGCAACGACGACTCCGTTTCGCCTGCATGCGATCAGAGTCGCCTCAGAAACGGGATTTTTGCGACGGAAAGTAGCTAGGCGGTTCTCGCTGGGCGACTGTGATCAGGGGACGCCGCCGGAAATCAAAGTTCAGTAGTAGGAACCGCTGAGTCTTCATTTGACAACCCTCCCTCGGGGGGGAGAGTTGCCGCTTCCCCACGCGCCAACTCAAGTAAGGAGAATCGAAAGAATGAAGAAAGTCGTGATGTTGCTTATCGTGGGTGCGGTTCTGATGTCGGCGGTCCCAAGCCTCTGGTCCTCCGGCGATTATAGTGCAGTCATCAGTACCGGCTCCCAGCTGGTTCTCGTACCTGCTCGGTTATTCCGCTAACCGTAGTTGGCCAACCGAGAAGCCCTGCCGCGACGCAGGGCTTTTTCATGTGAAGAGGGTTCAAAATAGCTGCGCCCAGATGTTTGTGCGCTGACAAATATCTTTACTGAGTCTCATGGGCAGATGAAGATATTGCGCAGAGTCACTATCATGGAAACAGGGCATGTCCTCGACCTACATCCTCGGCATGGAAAGCTCCTGTGACGAAACTGCTGCCGCGGTCGTTCGCTCGGGGGAGGAAATCATTTCGAACGTCATTGCTTCCCAGATTGCCACCCACCAGCCCTACGGCGGAGTCGTTCCCGAGTTGGCCTCGCGCGAGCATCTGCGTGCGATTGTTCCGGTTGTGCGCCACGCGTTGGCAGATGCTGGACAGAGTTACGAATCCATCGATGCGCTCGCTGTAACCCAGGGACCGGGACTCGCTGGATCGTTGCTGGTCGGGATCAGCTACACGAAAGCGCTGGCGTTTGCGCTGGATAAGCCACTGATCGCGGTGAACCACCTTGAAGGCCACATTCACGCAGTGCTGCTGGAAGAGCGCCAAAAGGGAAATCGCGATCTTCGCTTTCCCGTGCTCGCCCTGGTAGTTTCGGGCGGGCATACACATCTCTATCTAGCCGAGCAGCGCGGTGAGAGCTGGTCGTATCAGAACATCGGCCACACACGCGACGACGCAGCCGGGGAGGCCTTCGACAAGGTTGCCAAGGTGCTGGGCCTCGGATATCCCGGCGGCCCGGCGATTGACAGGCTCTCAGCCCACGGAGATCCGCGAGCCGTAAAGTTTTCGCCGTCGCAAATCAAACATCCCGACCGAAAGATTCCCACCATTTCGCAAGAGGCGCGAAAGGATGGGTGCATGTCCAGAAACCACGCTGTCGACGGTGGTTGTCCGCGATTTGATTTTTCCTACAGTGGAATCAAGACCGCGGTCCTGCGTTATGTGGAAACCAGCGGACTGGCGTCGTCCATCGAAGCCCGACGAAAGGCGCTTGCCGGGATCACCAAGCCTAAGCTCGAAGATTATCTGGCAAGTTGCGACAAGCAGACGCTCGACCTGGTCGCCTCGTTCCAGCGGGCCATGGTGGAGGACCTGGTCGGCAAGACTCTCGCAGCTGCCCGTGACTACCACGTCGCGACTCTATTAGTAAGCGGTGGCGTCGCGGCCAACAATGAATTACGCCAAACGTTCGAACAGCATGCTGCACGAGAGGGATTGCCGGTGTATTTCCCGTCCCGCCCACTTTCGACGGACAATGCCGCGATGATTGCGGCAGCGGCATATCCCAAGTTTCTCGCCGGGAAATTTGCTTCCATGGATTTTTCTGCGGAAGCGGGAATGGTCTTGCGCTGAACCTAACTTTCCTCTAGTTGCTTAGTCTCTTCGATGTCCATGTCCTTGAACTCGCTGGCTTCGAAGATTTCGCCACACTCCAAGCATTCGACAAACTCTTCGTCTTCTTCGCGGGCCACGATTCGCACGCGCGGATGCTTGCACTTTGCGATGTCATTACTCGTTTCGGGAGGTTGAGGCGGACGGGATGGAGTCATGGACGGCGGAATGGAATTATAGATTCCGGTCTTCGAATCACTGGCCAAATCACCCCAAGCAATGTGAACCGGAATTGGCCGTATTCTTAGCCGGAAGCGCGCGATTGTCAAGCCAGAAATGTAGCTGGGAATCTGAACCCGGGCGCTAGTCCCATTATTGATCGATCAATCGGAATCTCAATATCCGACCAAAATTGTCGTAAACCCATAACCCATTCATCTGCTTGGAATTACCGTTAAATGCGTGTCCTTGCCATTGGCTGTCTGGGCTTGTGCCAGGGGACGCAAGTCTATAGAATTTAAATATCCGACGATAAAGGTCGGATATGGTCCCATGCTGAAGCTAACTAAAAAAGCCGATTACGGCTTGATGGCGATGAAGCATCTGGCTGAACGCGCACATGAAGGCGCGTGCAGCGCCAAAGACATTGCGGAAAATTACGGCATTCCTCCTGAGGCGCTGGCCAAGATTCTGCAGCGACTGGTCAAGGCAGGGCTTCTGGTTTCGCAGCACGGGACTAACGGGGGGTACACGCTGGCGCGCAATTCCGAAACGATTTCGGCGTTTGAAGTGATCCGAGCGATTGACGGACCATTATTTATCACCTCGTGCATCACGGTGCGTGGCGAGTGTGACCAGACCGATCGCTGCACCATCCGCGAGCCGTTGCGGCGAGTGAATGACAGCATCGAACAAGTGCTGCGCCGCATCAAGATATCGCATATGAAGGAAGAGGAAGTTAGCGAGCCTAAGGCAGAGATAGAGATGAAGACCGAATTGGTCAGAATTAGAAATTAGCATTAGCAAAGAGGCAATCATGAGCACGGAAGTGACGACTTTCCCCCAGGTAGAAACCGAGGTACACGCAAAGACGCGGCCAACCAACGGCCATGGAGTGAAGCTGCCGATTTACATGGATAACCATGCGACCACGCCCGTAGATCCGCGGGTGCTGGAAGAAATGTTGCCGTACTTTACCGACAAGTTCGGCAATGCGGCCAGCCGGAACCATTCCTTCGGATGGGCTGGCGAAGAGGCGGTCGAGACGGCGCGTGAGCGCATCGCCAAGCTGATTGGCGCGACCACGAAAGAGATCATCTTTACCTCCGGCGCGACTGAGAGCGACAACCTGGCTATTAAGGGCGTCGCCGAGATGTACCGCGAGAAGGGCAATCACATCATCACCGCTGTCACCGAGCACAAGGCGGTGCTTGATACCTGTAAGCGCCTGGAGAAATATGGCTTCCGGGTGACTTACATGCCGGTGCAAAAAGATGGATTGATCGATCTCGATGACCTGAAGCGCGCCATTGATGACAAGACCATCCTGGTCACGATCATGGCGGCGAACAATGAAATTGGCGTGCTGCAGCCGATTGCCGAGATCGGGAAGCTTTGTCACGAGCGCGGAGTGATCTTCCACAGTGACGCGACCCAAGCTGTGGGTAAGGTTCCGATTGATGTGATCAAACAGAACCTGGATCTGATTTCGATTTCGGCCCACAAGATGTATGGCCCGAAAGGCGTGGGCGCGCTTTATGTCCGGCGAAAGAACCCGCGAGTACAGATATCGCCAATCATCGATGGCGGTGGCCATGAGCGTGGGATGCGCTCAGGAACTCTGAACGTTCCTGGCATTGCCGGTCTGGGCAAAGCGTGCGCGATCTGTTATGAGGACATGCCTCAGGAATCCCGTCGCATGGCGGCGTTACGCGATCGGCTGCGTGAAAAGATCATGTCGAGCTTGGACGAGGTCTATATAAACGGTTCGGCCGAGCACCGTCTGCCTGGGAACTTGAACATCAGCTTTGCTTATGTTGAAGGCGAGTCGTTGCTGATGGGCATCAACGATGTTGCGGTTTCGAGCGGCTCGGCATGCACCTCTGCGACGCTGGAGCCATCGTATGTATTGAAGGCGCTGGGCACCGGAGACGACTTGGCACACAGCTCGATCCGCTTCGGTCTTGGGCGCTTCAATACCGAAGCTGAAGTGGATTACGTTGCCGAACGCGTGATTGAGACCGTTCAGCGGCTGCGCGAACTTTCGCCGCTCTACGAAATGGCGAAAGAGGGAATTAATCTGAAGGACGTGAAGTGGGCAGGTGAGTAGCAAACCGATGAGAGACGTTGCTGGTTACGCTCTCTCGGATTTCAGAAGGTCTTAAGGGAGAAAGGCGAGTCATGTCATATAGCGATAAAGTAATCGATCATTACAACCATCCTCGCAATGTTGGTTCGATGGACAAAGCGAGCACCGATGTGGGCACTGGCCTGGTCGGTGCCCCGGAATGCGGCGACGTGATGAAGCTGCAAATCAAGGTCAATCCGCAAACCAACGTCATCGAAGACGCCAAGTTCAAGACGTTCGGCTGCGGCTCGGCCATCGCTTCGTCTTCGCTCGCCACCGAGTGGGTAAAAGGCAGGACGATTGACGAAGCACTCACGATCAAGAATACCGAGATCGTGAAAGAGCTTTCGTTGCCTCCAGTGAAGATTCACTGCTCGGTGCTGGCAGAAGACGCTATCCGCGCGGCGATCGGCGACTGGAAGAAGAAGCAGGAGTCAGCAAAGCCGGTAGCTGTCGAGGCTAAGTAGTTCCCACGGCTTTTCGGGTGTTTTGGCCATGACAACGATTACGGCAGAACCCGTAAGAACTGCGCCTGCAAAGGGCCTTCAGGTCAGTGAGAAGGCCATTGCCAGGATCCGCTCGGCCATGGCGAAGGAAGGCGTTTCGCCCGAGCAGGGCGGCTTACGCGTGGGTGTGCAGGGCGGGGGATGTTCCGGCCTGAGTTACAACATTCGCTTCGATTCCCAGCCTCGGGAGCGGGACCGCATTTTCCAGTTCGGAGATGTCCGCGTGTTCGTTGATCCGAAGTCGTTCATCTACTTGCACGGAATGACGCTTGATTACCAGGAGAGCCTGATCCAGCAGGGCTTCGTCTTCGTGAACCCGAACGCGAATAAGTCCTGCGGCTGCGGAACATCTTTCTCAGGCTAAGGCGGGGGTGGAGCGCGCTCCTTCGACTTCGCTCAAGACAGGCCCTCTTCCGCGAAGTCATTGCCCCAAAGCCGATTCTTGAACAGGCTGGGGTGTCCGCAGAGAAATATTTATGAGCATTGACACAAGCACGGCTACGGTTGCAGCAGCACAAGCCTGCTGGTCGTGTGGCGACATGCGCGCGGCACAGTTCTGTACGTCGTGCGGAAAGGTACAGCCGCCGAAACCAGTCGACTATTTCACGTTCTTCGGCTTGCCGCAGAAACTGAACGTTGACGCCGGCATCCTCGAACGAGAGTTTTATTCGCTGAGCCGCAAGCTGCATCCGGATATTTATGCTGGTCATGAATCGCGGGAACAGGAATGGAGTTTGGAGCAGAGTTCAAGACTGAACGACGCTTATCGCACGCTGAAGGACCCAATCCGCCGGACCGAATACCTGCTCCATCTGGAAGGCGTGGAACTCGAAGGACAGTCGAAGGCCGCGACTGAGGAAGCGCGCAAAACGGGAGAGAAGAAGCAGATCGTCCCTCCTGACCTGCTGGAAGAGGTTTTTGAGTTGAATATCCAACTTGAGGAACTTCGCGTCAACCAAAAGCTCGGCGAAAAAGATCCGGGATTGGTTGAGGAACTGCAACAGCATAGAGCTGTGCTGGAAAACAAGTTTAGCGCGCTCTTTGAGGAGTTGAAGGGCTACTGGAACGAATGGGACGCGATCGCGGATTCAGGCAGTACCGAGAAAAGACTCAAAGTCCGCGACAAGATGGTGGACTTGCTGAACCGGAGGTCGTACATCAGGAACTTGGTAAGGGACGTGAATGAAGCACTGGAGAATTGACCTGTCTCGTAGAGACGTTGCTGGCAACGTCTCCAGACGTAGCGGAGCTACGTCTCTACAATTACGATGAGCACTAATCGCATCGTCGGCATTGATCTTGGCACCACGAACTCGCTCGTGGGCTTCATGCAAGGGGACAGCCCTGTGATTATTCCGGGCGAAGATGGGTCTAATCTTGTGCCTTCGGTGGTTGCGCTCGACGAAAGCGACAAGATCATCGTCGGTAATTCGGCGCGCAAGTACCTGATCGAAACCCCAGACCAGGCCGTGTACTCAGTTAAGCGGCTGATGGGACGCGGGGTTGAGGACATTCAGGAAGAACTGAAGCTGTTCCCCTTTCGCCTGGCAGAGGATATTCAAGCAGGGGAAGTCCTGCGCATCAAGCTCGGAGACAAGACCTTTACTCCGCCTGAGATTTCCGCCTACATTCTGCGGCAACTCAAACGCAATGCTGAGCGTTTCTTCGGCGCGCCTGTCACCAAGGCGGTCGTCACCGTCCCGGCTTATTTCAACGACGCTCAACGACAAGCCACCAAGGATGCTGGGCGGATTGCTGGACTGGAAGTCCTCCGTCTGGTAAATGAGCCTACTGCGGCTTCACTCGCCTATGGTCTGGATAAGAAGCAGAACGGGATCGTTGCGGTTTACGACCTTGGCGGCGGTACTTTCGACATTTCGGTTCTTCATCTACACGACGGGATCTTCGAAGTAATCGCCACCAACGGCGACACCCATCTGGGTGGCGACGACATTGACAACTTGCTGATCCGGATCGCGCTGGACGACATCCGTGGCGATCTTGGGGCGGACGTTTCCCGCCGCAGCGAAGTGGTGGCGGCAATTCGCAAAGCAGTCATAGAGGCGAAGATTGTTTTGTCCTCACAACCCTCGGCCAAACTCGACATGGAACTTCCTGACGGCAAGCGCTACCAGCGTGAAATCACTCGCCAACAATTTGAAGATCTCGCGGCGCCGGTCATAGATCGCACCATCGCTCCATGCAAGCAGGTGATGAAAGATGCGGGCCTGCGGCCTGAGCAGATCGATGAAGTTGTGCTGGTCGGTGGGTCAACGCGCATCCCTAGAGTCCGTGCGTTGGTCGAGCAGATGTTTCAGCGCACGCCTCACACCGAGTTGAATCCGGATGAAGTTGTTGCGTTAGGCGCGGCGGTGCAAGCGAACATTCTTTCCGGCGGCTCCGATGCTACAGAAAACATGCTGCTGCTCGACGTGACACCGCTTTCTCTCGGAATCGAAGTTGCTGGTGGAGTGACCGACAAAATTATTCTGCGCAACTCGACCATTCCCGCTTCCGCAACCCAGCACTACACCACGCAAGTGGACGGACAAGCAAATGTCGCGATTCACGTCCTACAAGGCGAGCGTGAACTGGCGAAAGATTGCCGGTCACTTGCGCGCTTTGACCTGAAGGGCATTCCACCGATGTCCGCAGGAATGTCCCGGATCGAAGTGAAATTTCTGATTGACGCGAATGGAATCTTGCACGTCTCGGCCCGCGAGCAGCGCAGTGGCAAGGAAGCAGAAATTGAAGTGCAGCCGAGCTATGGCCTCACCGATGATCAAGTCGAGAGCATGATTCTGGAGTCCTTCGACCAGGCGGAAGAGGATTTTCGCCAGCGCCAGGTGATCGAAGCCCGCAACGAAGCGCAGACCATCATCGCTGCACTCGAAAAGGCCAAGAAAAATCCGGCTTGGGGGCAGCTCACCACGGATGAAAAACAGCGCATCGCCAGGCTAGAGCGAGCGCTGCGAGAAGCCGAAAAGGCGGAAGACCATCAGGCGATTCGGCAGGCGATCGACGCTCTGAATCAAGGCACGGAGCGGCTCGCGGAATTGATGATGGACAGCGCGGTAGCCACGGCGCTGAAGGGCAAGAAAATGGATGAGACGGACATGGGAGAAGGGCCTGAATCTCCACATCCGGTGGCGAAGGCAGAGTTTGAGTAAAGCGGTCGTTGGTCGTTGGCCATTGGTCGTTGGCGTGAACAAACCGGTCTTCAGCAGGAGATCAAATTGATAGAAGACAATACAAAAAGCTCGGGAACCGCGACAATCGAGGCTTCCGGCGAAAACACGGTCGAAGTCGTATTCCTTCCCGAGGGCAAGGCGGTGCAGTTCGAGCACGGCAAGTTGCCCTATAAAGACCACGGCAAAGAGCAGTCCCTTCTTGATGTTGCGCTGAACAACGGCGTTCGCCTGGACCATGCCTGCGGCGGCAATTGTGCCTGCACCACCTGCCACGTGTGGGTAAAAGAAGGCGCGCAAAACCTCACCGAGATGGACGACGACGAAGCCGATCGCCTCGACATGGCCGCCGACCTGCAACTCAATTCGCGTCTGGGATGCCAGGCTGTGATCACCAAGCCCGGCAAGGTTGTCGTGGAAATTCCGGCGTGGAACAGGAATTACGTTTCGGAAGAACACTGAAAACTGAAAACCAGCACTTGGCATTTAGCACTTAGCATTTGGCCAGAGCGTTTCAACGAAACTCAAAGGGCCGAATGCTAAGTGCTAAGTGCCAAGTGCTAAGTGCCAAGTCCTACTTTTTGGAGCCCTGCATGCCAAAAGAACTCACCTGGGACGACGCCGAAGATATCGGCATCCTGCTATTAGAGAAGCATCCCGACACCGATCCGCTAACCGTTCGCTTCACCGACTTGCACCGCTACGTAACTGAACTGCCCGTGTTCAAAGACGACCCAAAGAAATCGAACGAAGGCAAGCTTGAAGCCATCCAGATGGCCTGGCATGAAGAGCGTGAAGACCGCTAAGTGGGTGCGCGCTAAAACGAGCGGGGCAGTCCGCAGCTGACCTCAATTTGTAAATTCAGATCCTAGATATGACGTTCGACGATCGTTAATGGCTCTCATCGCCGGCCGGCGCCAGGTCGGATGTGTCTACTTTCTGCGCGCTGCTGCTCGGGGGCAGGTCAGGCGGCGGTTGGAACTGGCCGGGATCCTTGCCGGCGAGTGCCGTAGTCATGAATTGCATCCAGATCGGCAATGCAGTTCGAGCACCGGTTTCCTTTGCGCCGAGCGATTTCTTTTCGTCGTATCCCACCCAGACGCCCGCAGTCATTGACGGCGAGAAGCCGACAAACCACGCATCGGTAAAATCATTCGTGGTGCCGGTCTTTCCCGCCAGGGGGATTTTCAGTTTTGTGGCAGCAACGGCTGTGCCATGCTGAACTACCCCTTCGAGCATTGAAGTCATCAGACGCGCGGTGCGTGAGCTGATAACGTCTTTCACTTCCGGATAATCTTCCTCGAGTGCTCGACCATCGTAGTCCGTGACCTTTATGATCAACCGCGGTACCAGCCGCACCCCATCATCCGGAAAAACGCTGTACGCAGAAGTCTGCTCGAACAAACTGACTTCAGCAGCGCCGATTGCCACTGGCAGGTAAGGTGGTAGCGGCGAACTAATTCCGAAGCGCCGGGCGTAATCCTCAACCGTGCGAATGCCAGTCTTGTCCGCCAGCTTCAATGCGGGAATATTGCGTGATTGCGCCAGCGCGCGGCGCAGAGTGATGGTGCCTTCATACTTCTCATCAAAATTGTGCGGAGAATATGGGCCTGACGCAGTTCGAAAAGTGACAGGCGCGTCGAGAATTGTGTCATCGGGACGCGCCCCCTGATCGATTGCGGCAGTGTACACATAAGGCTTGAACGACGACCCGACCTGGCGCAGAGCCTGAGTCGCACGATTGAATTTCGAAAGATTGAAGTCGCGTCCACCCACCATGGCGCGCACGTCGCCGCTGGCGTTGTCAATGGCCAGCAACGCGCCTTGCGCTCCTGAATCCTGCTCCAGACTCACTCTAGCTTTGGCGCCCGGCCCCAGCGCCAGCAGCTTCACGTAAATCATGTCACCTGGAGCTAGCATTCGCGCCATCGGTTGCCGCGCCCATGCGATGTCGGCCGCAGAGAGAGTGGCTGTGTAAGAAGCGATTTTGAGGGTCGCGGTCGATGCCGAGACTTCAGTTACCAGTGCGTGTGCATAGCTGCCAGGATCGAGTTGCCCTTCCCAGTCAGGATGCTTGTAACTTGCAAGTGTCTGTCCTTCCAGCAGAACATTTTCCGGATGTCCCTGCCAACCGTGGCGGCGTTCATAGACGGCTAGGCCGTCCAGCACCGCCTGATTTGCGGCCCACTGCAAATTTATATCGAGCGTGGTGTAGACTCGCAGCCCGCCTTCGTGGACTTGGTCGGTGCCGTATTTGCTCTCCAGATACCGGCGAACTTCTTCCACGAAATAGGGGGCGAGCGAACTCAGATCATGTTCGAGCTTAAGGCCCAAGGGTGCATTGCGTGCGCTAGACGCCTGAAAAGCGGTCAGCTTGCCGTCTTCGAGCATCGAGTTGATGACCAGATTCCGGCGATGTAAAGCGTGGTCAGGATGATTGATCGGCGAGTAGTTAGCCGGAGACTTTGGCAATCCGGCAATAAGTGCGGCTTCTTCCAGCGTTAGCTGCCTGGCCGGCTTGCTGAAGTAAAACTCCGATGCGGCTTCGAAGCCGTAGACTCCATGGCCCAGATAAATCTGGTTGGCGTACAGCGTGAAAATTTGCTCTTTTGTAAATCGCCGCTCGATCTGGATGGCCAGCAGCGCTTCCTGTATCTTCCGGTGGAAGGACCGGTCGGGGGAGAGGAAGAGGTTGCGCGCGAGCTGCATGGTGAGAGTAGAAGCTCCCTGCACTCTGCCTCCCGATTCGATATCGCGGTAAGCGGCTCCCGCAATTCGCCAAACGTTGATGCCCCAGTGCCGGTAGAAATCTTTGTCTTCCGTGGAAATCAGAGCGTCGCGGAGAACTTTGGGGAAGTCATCGTAAGAAGCGACTACGCGCCGCTGCAGGGAAAAAGAACCGATGATGCGCCCTTGAATGTCATAGATCTCAGTCGTAGAAATAGGACGGTAGTTTTCCAGCTCCCCCACTTGGGGAAGGTCCGTCGAATACACCAGCAACAACCCGCCCAAAGCGCCGACTAACGCAGAAAGCAGCACAAAGAGGCCGAAAACGAAACGGCCCACCAGCTTCGTGTGGCTGGAATCAACCGCTACCGCTTCCTCTAGAACCGCTTTCATGGAAAATCTTGGGCTTTAGGATAGCAGGTGACGCGAAAGCCCCGCGCTCGGATCGCAGCACATCGGGTTTTCTCGGCCGTGCAGACAATAAAAATCGGGCAATTGGGCGAATTACTCAATTACCCGATTACCCGATTTCACAATTACGCCAATATTCTTAGCTCTGCCGGCTCTTCAGAACTTCGACTGCCTTATCGAGTTGCTCGTCATGTTCAGGGGCAGTCTTCTTTTCGATGTCGGCCGGAGCCGTGTTCTCGTCCTCGTCAGGCACGGCGGCATCTTCGTTTCCCTCAGCAACCACAATGTTGGGAGTCACCGCGGCATCCTGAATAGCTTTTCCCTGCGGCGAGTAATATTTGGCAACCGACAAGATCAACGCCGATCCGTCGGGTAGTTCGATCAACTTCTGGACTGAGCCATCGCCGAAAGTCTTGCCACCGACAACGTCGCCACGCGCGTTATCGAGCACTGCCGCAGCCACAACCTCTGCCGGACCCGCAGTCCCTTTGTTAACTAGAACCACTAAAGGCAAGGTTGTAACCGCCTTTGAGGGCTCTGCGTTGAACGCCTCGCGAGGATACTTCTGTCCTTGCAGATAAGTGATGGTGCCATGGTTCAGGAACAGATTCGCGGTAGCGATGCCCTCGGACTCCTCACCCTGGGCGCAATCTCGCAGGTCAAGAATGAGCTTCTTCGCGCCAGACTTCTGCAGTGACTTGAGTTTGTTTGCGATTTCCTGGGACTTGCCCTTGGTCAGAGCATCAACTCGAATTTGGACAATCCCGTCGTCGAGCATTTTGTCTTTCACCGCCGGAATGCTGACCACATCACGCGTAACCACAACCTTCTGGGGCTCAGCCCGGCGTGCGCGCACAACTGATAGGTTCAGGTTGGAGCCGGGCTCGCCAGAAAGCAGGCTGTGAATCTGGGCCAGCGACATCTCGCGGGTACTCTTGCCCTCGATTGCCTCAAGGATGTCGGTGTCCTGGAGCCCAGCTTTGTCTGCCGGCCCCCCTGGAATCACTGAGACCACCGAAGCATAACCAAAGCGCTTCGAGACCGCCGCGCCAATGTCACCCTTCGCACTGGTCTTGTGCTCTTTGTAGTCTTTATATTGCTCTGCATTCAGATAGCTGGAATTGGAATCGAGTGACTCCAACAGTCCGTGTAGAGCTCCGTCGGTCACAACCGGAAGGTTCGGCTCTTCCACGTACTCGCTGCGCACGCGCGAAAGAACTTCGCTGTAAACTTCCATCTGGCGATAGGCGCCATCGTTAGACGCGCGCACGCCGCTGATACCGCCTGCCAGGGAAAAGAGAAGAACGCCGGCAGAGGCGAGAAGGATAGCTGTCTTGATTTTTGTGGACATCTGACTCCGGATTTTCAAAGACCGCCACAAAGGCGGTCGAGTTCACTAATTATAGCTGGTTTGATGCGAATCTCAGGAACTTCGGTGCACGAGAAATTACTGGTAGTAACCCGGCCACCGCATCTCTACTATCTGGTGTAACATATCGTGTTTTGAGGTGCCTATGCAGCGCTGGCTTGTCCTACTTACCCTGCTCGTCCTTCCGATCGTTGCCTACGCCCAGACTGATGAATGGAAACAGCTTTTCGACGGCAAAGACCTGACCGGCTGGAAGCACGTCGGCCCCGGCTCCATGACCGTCGAGGATGGCTTGATCCGCACCCACGGCGGCATGGGCCTGCTTTACTGGACGGGCGGCAAGCTTGGTGATTGCGTTATCCGGGTCGTCTACAAGATGCGCGACCACAACGACAACTCGGGCGTCTTCATCCGAATTCCGATTGAGCCCCGCGAAGAGTGGATGCCGGTGCACTACGGCTACGAAGTCCAGATCGACAATGAAGCTGCTGGCGAGGACGAGTATCACATTACGGGAATGCTCTACTCGCTGACCAAGCCCCTGGCGCGCTCTGGTAAACCGGGTCCCGAGTGGAACACGATGGAAATCACTCTTGATGGCCCGCGCACCGTTGTCGTTCTGAATGGCGTAAAGGTTACGGACTACACCGAAGGTCAACCGGTTCCTGAAAGAAAGTTCAATTTTGAACCGCAACGCGGGCCCCGGCCTAACGACGGCTACATTGGCCTGCAAAACCACAGCGACAGCGACGTGGTCTTCTTCAAGGAAGTTGCGGTCAAGATGCTGAAGAAGTAAATCCCGGCATCTGCTTGCCTCTGTGATCCTCTGTGTAAAAGGCCTTCTACCACAGAGGGCACAGAGGTCACAGAGGAGAATTGGAGGCCTGGCATGCAAACTTCTCGCCGAAAGTTCCTGGGACTGAGTGCCACCACGGCTGGTGCAACCTTCGCTGCAAAGACGATTTTCCTTGATCCGAACCCGCTTTGGGCGATGTCGCAGGCGGTAGCTCCCAGCGATCGCGTTCGTTTCGGCATGATCGGGATAGGCATGCAAGGTTCGGGGCTGATGGGCACGTCAATCACGTTGCCCGGGGTTGAATGCGCTGCTGCGTGCGACCTTTACGACGGGCGGCATACCCTCTCCCGCGAAATCGCCGATTCTCCCGCGCTCCCTACGACTCGGCGCTATCAGGAGTTACTGGAAAATAAAGAAATTGATTGCCTCGTCGCCGCAGTGCCTGACCACTGGCACAAGCAAATCGTTGTGGACTCGGTGAACGCTGGCAAGGACATCTATTGCGAAAAACCCATGTCGCACAGCCCGGCGGATGGCGTCGAAATGGTTGCCGCGGCAAAGAAGACCGGTCGAATTGTCCAGATCGGATCGCAGCGGGTGAGTTCAGTGGTCCTGGCCAAGGGGCGCGAACTCGTACAACAGGGACTTCTTGGCGATCTCATGATGGTTGAAGGAGTACTGGGACGCAACGATCCGAACGGCGCCTGGGAGTATCCGCCCCCTCCCGATCTTTCGCCGCAGAACTTGGATTGGGACACTTGGCAAGGCACGGTTCCGAAGCGTGCTTTTGATGCCAATATCTTTGCCCGCTGGCGCTGTTGGAAGGAATATGGTACCGGCGTCGCTGGCGACTTGCTGGTCCACTTAGTCAGCGGGATGATGTATGTCCTGGGATTTAATGAGCCTCCGAAACGTGCCATGGCTTCTGGAGGAATCCTGCGCTGGAATGACGGGCGCAATATGCCCGATGTCCACTGCACGCTGTTCGAATACGGCCAAAACCCGGTCTACATGCGCTTGAATCTCGGCACCGAGACCCCGGAGGCCTACCGTTTCATGGGTTCCAAGGGCATTTTGGACATCTCCGAGCAGCAGGTGACATTCACCCCTCAGTCAGGGAAAGATGAATCGCCCAGTTATTATGCGGGGAGTTTTCCGAGGGCGCTGCATGAGGCTTACGTCAAGCAGTGGCACGCGGACCATGATTCGGTTCCCGGACACGAGCCGGCGCCAGAAAGCGTCGTATTCCGGAGTGTGTCCTTTGACGAAGTGAAGCCGCACTTGTGGAATTTTTTCCAGGCAGTGAAAACGCGGAAGCCGGTAACGGAAGACGCAGTGTTTGGGCACCACGCTGCGCTAGCCTGCCACATGGCGAATGAGTCCTATTTCCGCAAGGGCGCGGTGTCTTGGGACGAGCAGTCGAAAACAATCAAGAGTTAACGCTGTGGAGTTACAGAAGAGGGATCTGGCAGGGCGGGACTCTGGCTTCGGCCTTGTGTGCCCGGGCCGACGCCGGTGATTTGGTAATCGGTATAGTCGATGGTCAAATCAGCCATCCCACCCATGCGAATGTGGCTTACAGAATGGTTGTGCTGGGTGAGCCAGAAGCTGCCCACTTTCCCCCAATTAGCGTCGATCTGTGTATCTTTGATCCAGAATGACGGGGATTTCGCGGGTTGGCCCTGCATTCTGACTACTGCGAAATCGTAAGCGTCAACCCAAATCTTTCCACGGTAGAGAAATTTGTTGTCCTTGCGAGGCCGCACCTCGAGCACGTAGCAGGGATTGCTGTCAGTCACTCTCTCTACGCCAAGAAAATCGAAATCGTAGTTCGCCGGACTCAACTCGACCTGCCGCTGGTTCCGAAACGCCTCGCGTTCGCTGTCTAGCAGTTTCAACAAAACACGGTTGAGTAGTAGCTTTGAGCCAGTCTGGGAGACCACCGTGAAGTTTCGCTGGTCCGGAGCACTGAAGGTCGCCAGCACCTGCATGGTCGCTTCGCGTGTTCCCAGGAATCCGTGATATTGCAGGCGATAGAAACGCGTTCCGCGATAGCCCTGCAATTGCGCCGAACGGCGGGCACTAGTGGACATCAGCTTGCCCACGATGACGCCGGCAGGAAGCGCAGGCGGGTCTTTAACCCGCAGGTCGATCGCAAGCAGCCGTTTGGTCAGTTGATCTTTGTCAGGCGAGTCTTTCTTTGGATGAGTCTGGGCCAACGAATTGCCGCCGGCCAATAGCAGCGACACAAGCAACAAAGGCGCTAGCCCGACTCGTTCGGGCCAGTGTTCTTCCACCGAGATCCACTCAGAGCGGAGAAAGTTCATCTTCTCTCTCCTTGCGCTCCCTCTCCGGAAACTGGTCGCGTGCAAACCGTCGTTCCAAGTACTTCCGCGCCAAATCTTTCCCGCCCAGCCCGAACGCCAAGGCCAGCCCGAGCATGAGTGATCCAAAGGTAAGTGCGAAGGCCACAATCACGGTGCGCGACCCTACGCCGAGTTCCTCGAACGCCATTGAGACGACGAAGAGAATAATCATTGTGCGCATCGCCCAACTAATCAGGCGCGGCGATGGTAAATCGGCGTTCACCGCTCCCAGCAAAACTGCACGCGAAAAGAAACTCGCACCCAAGAGGCCGAAAAATAGGATGAAGAGTGCCGCAAAAAGTCTGGGCAGAAACCCGAAGAAGCTGGTAACGTGCTGTTCGATTCCCACAACTCCAAGAACGCTGATTCCGAGCAGGATGAAACCGAGCCATGCAACCCAAAAGACAAAACGGCTCACCAGTTCGGTCAATGATGGTAATGCAGCGCCTCTCAGCAACTGCGTTGCGCCGGTATGCTCGGAGAGCTTGTCGAAGCGCGCAATCTTCAGAACGCTCCGCAATAGGGTCCGCAAGATGAAAGCAATGACCCAGCCAATCACAACGATGAACAGCATTTCCAGAAATCGCGGCAGGAAACGGGCGAAGCTCCTCAAAATTTCGTCCATGGCTCTGGCTGCTTCCGCAACAAAGTTCTGCCACATACAGACCTCACTTCCCGCCGTCCCACAGTTGAAGCAGGTACGGCTTCTGGCGTTCGAACGTCTGGCACAAGGCTTCGATGTTGGCTTCGACCTCCTCGGCGGAGGCCTCACGGTTCTCGGTCAAGAATGTATACGCCCTGCCACGAAATAGTGGAACCAGGGCTTGCACGACGTGATCGCGTCCGATCACAGCTTTGTGGTAAGCGGCCGCAAACTCATAGACAGTGCGGGCCCACAGTTCCGCCGGGTACGCGAAGCTTTCCTCTGGCAGTTTCCCGATTCTCCGCAGTTCATCGTGAGTGGCAGTAGAGAGAATAGATAGAAACACCGGTTCCAGTTCCGTAATCCCGAATGCAAAAGCCTGATAGAGGCGCTTGCGATTCAGTCGTGACGGCTCCAGGCTCACTGCCGGCTCGCAGCCCTGGCATGGAGCTTCCAGCGGCTCTCGCGGGGAACTCCAGTACGAGAAGTTGGTGTCCAGAGAAGAAAAGAGAATTCCGGCTGTTTCCCGCATCGCCTTCACCAGATTCGAAGGCGCATCTTCAGGACGTGTTTTGGTTCCCAGGAACGACTGGACCACTTTGAACCTCCCGACCACAGCCGACAGTGTCAGCCAGAGTTCAGTGCCTCTCCGGCCCTGCTCCTGCGTCCAGATGTCTTGCGAAAGGAAGTGGCTGCCCAGAGTTCCGGAAAAGGCGAAATCTGAGGGATAGGGCTCGCGCACCGAACAACCGTAAACCGCGCGTGCCATAGGATAAACCAGGTTCCGGATCAACAAACCGTCGAACTTGTGACGCCGGTAGACCGGAAGTACCAAGTCCTTGCTGTCGCGAATTAGCGGTCGCAACAGCCGCTCGATCCACTCCGGTTCCAGCGTCGTAGACTCTGGAGAAACCACCGCGCAGGCTTTGGCCCGGAGCAGATCGGCGGCGGCCAGGATCGCGTGCAGGGCAATTCCGTTCGCCGGGCCGCCCTCATAATGCATGCTGATACTGTGCAGTGTGCGCAACGCATGCACATCTGATGAATGGTTCAGGTCGCTGATGGAGGCCGCCCGCCGTCCGCATTGATGATGACCGCTCGCGCTCGCGGAAAATACTTTAGCAGGCCCGCGCGCACCGCTTGCACAACCGGTCCAACCGTCCGGCCATCATTGTAGGTGGGCACTGCGACGAGGATGTCCACTTCGCCGACATTGATCAGCTCGCGAATGAAATCATCCGAAAGTATGCTGCCTTCAGGCAAATCAGAACCTCCAGCAACGGCCGCAGCGAGGGCCTTTACAAAATTTGCGAATTGCAGGATTTGCGAATTGTCGAATCGAACCCATTTTCAGGTTCGGGATTCCATGATTCTAAAATCTGCAATCTACAATCTGAAATTCGACAATTCCCCAATTCGACAATTCGTCAATTTCTCCTCACACTCTCCTCAACCTGAACCAATAAAACTGATATGGCCCCATAGTCAGCAAATAGGGCAAATCCCCAATGCGCGGGAAGATGTTCCTGCCGAACATCTCAACCAAAATGTTTCCGCGGTACGCCTTCAGATCGAGTTCTACAGCTTGGGCCGCGCTGGAGAGGTTGTTCACGACCAGGATGATCTCATTACCCAACTTGCGCATGTACGCCAGCACGCGATGATTCGCGGGATACAGAAACTCGATGGAGCCACGTCCAAATACCGCGCTTGATTTCCGTACCCGGATCAGCCGCTTCATCCAGGAAAGCAGAGAGTGCTCGAAGCGCTTCTGCGCCTGAACGTTGATGGCTTGGTATCCGTACACCGGGTTCAACATCAGAGGGGAATATACCGCTTCTGGATCGGCCGCTGAAAAGCCGCCATTCCACCCTCCGTCCCACTGCATAGGAGTCCTCACGCCGTTCCGGTCTCCGAGATTGACGTTGTCTCCCATGCCTATTTCGTCGCCGTAGTAGATGATGGGCGTTCCCGGCAGGGACATCAACATGCCATTCATAAGTTCCATTCGCCTGCGGTCGTTGTCGAGCAAGGGGGCCAGTCGGCGCCGGATTCCCAGGTTCAGCCGCATAGCTTTGTCGCCCGCGTACTCGTCATACATGTAGTCCCGTTCCATATCGGTCACCATTTCAAGCGTGAGCTCGTCATGGTTTCGCAGGAACAGGCACCACTGGCATACCTCAGGAATTTCAGGCGTCTGCTTCAGAATTTCTGTGATCGGCTTCCGGTCTTCCAGCTTCACCCCCATAAACATCCTGGGCATGAGCGGGAAGTGGAAGGCCATGTGGAACTCATCCCCGTTGGAAAAATATGCACGCAGGTCAGCCGGCCACTGGTTGGCTTCCGCCAGCAGCATGCGTCCGGGAAATTCCTGGTCGATGCGGGCGCGCAATTCTTTGATGACGGCATGGGTCTCGGGAAGGTTTTCGCAATTGGTCCCTTCGCGCTCGACCAGGTATGGAACTGCGTCCAGCCGGAAGGCATCCACTCCCATCTGCAGCCAGAAGCGCATTATGTCCCACATCTCTTCTCGGACTTTGGGACTGTCGTAATTGAGATCAGGCTGGTGACTGAAAAAACGGTGCCAGTAGTACTGCTTCGAAACCGGGTCCCAGGCCCAATTGGAAAGCTCGGTGTCCAGAAATATGATTCGCGTTCCCTTATATTTTGTGTCTGTGTCACTCCACACATACCAGTCACGCCGGGGATTCTCGCGCGAGCTGCGGGATTCCTGGAACCACGGGTGCTGGTCAGAAGTGTGATTCAGCACCATCTCAATGATGACCCGGATTCCGCGCTGGTGGGCGGCGTCGAGGAACAGCTTAAAATCGTCGAGCGTGCCGTAAGTGGGATGAACCGACCGGTAGTCGGAAATGTCGTAGCCATCATCGCGCAGGGGTGAGGGAAAGAACGGCATCAGCCAGATCGCACTGACGCCGAGGTCTTGCAGGTAATCGAGCTTCTGCGCCAGCCCGCGGAAATCTCCATTTCCGTCGCCCGTGCTGTCGTAGAATGCGCGAACGTGGACCTGATAGATGACCGCATCCTTGTGCCAAAGCCCGTCTTTTGTAGGCAACTCTCTTTCCCCGAATGTGATTTATTAGGGCTCGCTGCCGGCGGTGTGAATCCCGGTTAGATGCCGATCGTGCTCTGCCCAAGGGCCTGAGATTACTTTAAGCTACCGGGCTGAGGAAAACCCAGTATTGCTCTGAGCGGCCTGCTTATAAAGCACATGGGCTGGAGGGCGTGCCGGGATGAAGTCCTGGTCTTCGCTGGAACAAACTTGGAACCGACCGGACTTTGGGTGGAAGCAGCGCTTTCAGCGCTGCGGAACCCGACATTTGCGCTGCCTTGCGCAAGCCTGGAAGGCTTGCTCCATCCAACAACTTATCGCGCGTCTCCATCCTGACACACTGTGTTTGTCCCCACACGTGCTCCCGGCAGAATTCGCTTCTAAGTCACTCATTATCAATAATATGCACTCTGGGCGAGAGATTGCCGCTGTATCCGCAGTACCAAGGGAGAACTTGTATGCAACTCGCAATCACATTCATGGCAGTAGTCGCAGGATTGGTCTTTTCGGTGGCAGTTGCGCTTCTGGTGGAAGAGTTGATTTTCGGCCAGGTCTTTCGGTTGTTCTTTACCCCTCAGGCGGTGAGGGTCAAGCCAGGACAGCAACAATCGTGGCCAGCCAGTGTCACCTCCTAGTTGAGTGGCAAAGCAACGCTGTGCGACCGGAGGCTTCGATGGCTGAACTCTGGGTTTATAATGCGCCCAATCCGGAAATGCTGGCTCCGTCCTCACGCGTGTATTGGGCTTGGTGTGTTCTCCTCTTGTTCTCGCAAATTGGTCATGCGTCAGACTGGCGGAAAACCGAGGCGCAGCTGGCAGAAAAAATCGCGGCGATCACTGGCCCGGGAGTTGTGGCGCTCGAAGTCACCAACCGCTCCTCGATCAGTCCATCCGAGGCGGATGAGATTCGCCGCGGTCTGATCGGTTCCCTGGCAAATTCCGGCGTTCGTGTTTTTGAACCGGACCAGGCTGCAGCCACCGCGCAGGTCACGCTGTCTGAAAGCCTGCAGAATTATGTCTGGGTCGCAGAAATCCGGCAGGGGACGAATGACGCAATCGTCGCCATAGTTTCCACGCCGCGTCCGGATTCTGCCGTCAACCCTCAAAGTGCACCCCCACTCACCATCCGTGGAACGCAACTCATTTCTCAGCTCAAGCCAATCCTCGACGTTGCCATTCTCGAGGGCAGCCCGCGCCGGATGCTGGTACTCGGCGAGGGTGCAGTCACCGTCTATGAATTCAAAGACGGGCATTGGGTTCCGGGACAGTTTCTTGCCATCAACCACGACCGTCCGCTGCCGCGCGATGTTCGCGGAAGAATCATGCTTCGCAAAGATCATCTCTTCGACGTTTATCTGCCCGGCCTGATTTGCCGCAGCAGCAATGCTTCTCTTCTGGCGTTGAACTGTTCGCGCAGCGATGATCCGTGGCCCCTGCAGACCGAAGACTTCGGTGTCTCCGCTTTCTTCGCTCCGGCGCGCAATTTCTTTACCGGCGCTCTGGTTCCAGGCATTGGCCAGCAGAAGTTGGCCCCGGCGTTTTATTCCGCGGCCGCCGTCCCGCGAGGCAAGTACGCGCTCTGGATTTTCGCCGGTGTTGATGGTCAGCTGCATTTGCTCGATGGCATCAATCAGCAGACTGCAGCCAAGATTCACTGGGGCAGCGACCTAGCCGGTGTACGCGCCGCCTGCCGGCAGGAGTGGCAGATAATGGCCACCTCCGCGGCAAGCGGGACGGGTGACTCGATACAGGCATTCGAGTTTCCCGACCGGGAACCGGTTGCGGTAAGCCAGACACTGCCGCTGAGCGGGAACATCACAACATTGTGGACAGCAGGGAACGGCGACAGTGCGATTGCTGTATTTCGCGATTCGGAAACTGGTAGCTATGAAGCGGTGCAACTCACTCTTACTTGCGGCCAGTAGCCTGCTTTGGCCGGCGGTCTGGCCCGGCGTGGCGTCAATGCCGGCGTTGGCCGCCTCGCGTCCGCATTACGGCGGCACTCTGCGTCTGGCGGTGAAAGAGGCGCCGCAAACGTTGGATCCCGCGGCCTCAGGCATCCCGGCTGGTCTCTCGCGGCTGGTTTTCGAAGCGCTGGTTGCCCTGGACGGTAGCGGTCGTCCGCAGCCCCTTCTCGCAACCTCCTGGCAATCCGACCCGGGTAGCCAGCGCTGGCGCTTTTTTTTGCGCGGCGGTGTCAGTTTTCATGATGGCGCTGCTCTCGACTCGGGCACCGTGGCCGCGTCTCTGCGCAACAGCAATCCGGAGTGGAAGGTGATTGCTGCCGGCGACATGGTCGTGATCGAAACCGAATCCGCGGCGCCTGAGCTTCCGGCAGAGTTGGCGTTGGATCGCAACAGTATTGTCCGCCGCAGCGGGGGCAAACTCAGTGGCACCGGGCCGTTCGCGATTGCGCAATGGGACGCCGGCAAGCGCGCCACTCTCAACGCCAACGAGCAGTACTGGGCGGGCCGGCCATTTCTGGATGCAGTTCAAGTGGAGTTCGGCAGAAATAATCACGAACAGATGGTCTGGTTGGACGTTGGCAAAGCAGACGTGGTCGAAGTCGCGCCGGAAAAGATCCACCGAGCCGTCGCAGAAAATCGCCTTGTAATGAGCTCTAAGCCAGAGGAGTTGATCGCTCTAGTATTTGCCAGCGATCCTGGCTCGGAAGACGAAATTCACGCGCGGGAATTGTTGGCTCTGCACATTGATACCGGCGCTGTTAACAACGTCGTCCTCCAGGGCGGGGGAGAGCCAACCAGCGCACTTTTGCCAAATTGGATTTCGGGATACGCATTCGTATTCTCCCCCGGCGAAAATACCGAACGCGTGAGCCAAGAGCGAATGCAGGCCAAACATCTTCCCGCTTGGACGCTGGCATATGATGCTTCCGATACGGTCGCGCGCGTCATCGCGGAGCGCGTTTTGCTGAATGCGCGGGACGCGGGAATTACGCTGCAATTAACTGGCTCCGCCGATTTCGATCTGCGCCTGGTACGAATCCCGTTGTCATCTTCCGAGCCACATGTGGCGCTCGCCGAGCTGGCAAAATCCCTGCAGCTTCCTCGACCCCATTTCGGCAACGGCTCCGTCAGTGATCTGTATTCCGCCGAAAGAACTCTCTTACAATCGCACCGGGTCATACCACTGCTTCACCTCCAGAGCGCGGTGGCGCTACGGACCAATGTTTATGACTGGAACACGGTGCCAGATGGGACCTGGCAATTGAGCAACGTCTGGCTATCAGGGGAGAAGCCATGAGCCTTCGGCGGAGGCTGCTAGTGCTATTCGCGCTGACCGTCGTGGTGTCGGTGGCCGCGGTAACCTTGATCGTCTCGGCCATGGCACGACGCGCGTTTGACCGCGCCAATGACGAGCGTACCGCCGCGCTGGTTGCACAGTTCCGCCGCGAATTCAGCCGTCGGGGAGAAGACGTAAGCCGGAGAATTCAAGCGATCGCCGTCATTTCCGAGGCCACTCGCATGGTAGTGGCCGCGGCCCAATCTGCTCCAAACTACAGCGTGTTTCTGGACGACGCGCAAACTATCGCGGAAGCACAACGGCTTGACTTTCTGGAATTCGCAGACGATCGCGGCACGATCATCTCTTCAGCGCAGTGGCCGGCCAAGTTCGGGTACAAAGAACCGCTGGCCGCCCCCGATTCGACTCCCAGCCCGTTCTTGAAAGAAGAGGATACACCGGCTGGTTCTTCTCTGGGCTTGTTCGCAATTCGCACGGTTGCGGCGGGTGAACATCGGCTTTACGTTATTGGCGGCATTCGCCTCGACAAAAGTTTCCTCGCCAGCCTAGACCTTCCAGCCGGCATGCGAGTGATGTTGTACGAGAACCTGGATCATGGCACCAATGCGTTTTCCGCGAGTCGTCTGATTACCGCGGACGATTCGCTGCGGAATCCTGAGGAACTCAAATCGCTGGTTCAGGAAGTGCAACGTGATGCTCGCGAGTCTGGCGCCATCATTCACTGGAACTCTGACGATGACGAAATGGTAAACGGATTTCCGCTGAGCGGAGAGAATAATCAGATGCTTGGCATCCTGCTGGTGGGTAGTTCGCGGCAGATCTACGCCGAATTGCGCGGACAAATTCGGTCGGCGGCGTTGCTGGCTGCTGCCGCTGGATTGCTGTTAGCAGTGCTGCTCAGCAGTTGGGCAGCAGCGCGGGTAACCAAGCCCGTCGAAGAACTTGCTCATGCGGCGCATGAAATTGCAGGAGGCAACTGGAATACCCGAGTCACTGTTAACTCGAATGACGAAATCGGAGAGCTTGCCGATTCTTTCAATCGCATGACGCGCGACTTGCTTGATCAACGCGAGCGGTTGGTGCAAGCCGAACGCGTTGCTGCCTGGCGCGAGTTGGCGCGGCGCCTGGCCCATGAACTAACGAACCCGCTCTTCCCACTGCAGTTGACGGTGGAAAATCTTCTCCGCGCGCGCGAGCACGGGCAGCAACAATTTGATGAAACGTTTCGCGAAAGCGCCACCACCTTACTTACTGAGATTGCAAATCTCAAAACCATCGTCAGCCGCTTCAGTGAATTTTCCAAAATGCCTCAGCCGCAGTTTCAGGAGGTCAGGCTGAATGAACTGGTTGAGGACGTGGCGAAATTGCACCAGGCGCAGCTGAACGTCCCTGGTCGCCCGGCCATCGAGTGCCGGCTGGAACTCTCCGCCACAGAACCAATCGCCGCTGATCCCGACCTTCTGCACCGGGCGCTTTCAAATTTGGTGCTCAATGGGATCGAAGCCATGCCTCAAGGCGGGAAGCTCACGTTGCGAACTCGTCAGGTAGCAAGTTCTGCGTACATCGAGGTGGCCGACACCGGGCCGGGAATGGCAGAGCAAGATTGTGCCCGGATATTTACGCCTTACTACACCAATAAGGCGCGCGGCACCGGACTCGGGCTTGCAATCGTGCAGTCCATTGTCAGCGATCACGGCGGAAGAATCAGCGTGAGTAGTGCGCGCGGCCAAGGTACAACGTTTATCATCGAGCTGCCTGCGAACGCAGACAAGTTGTCTGCCGCGGGAACACATGTTTCAGGGAGAGATGCGTGAAGGCCAGCCTGCTGATCGTGGATGACGAAGCCAATACTCTGGCTACGCTGTCACGCGCCTTTCGCCTTGCGGGGCATGAGGCGATCGTCTGCGACAATGCTGCCAAAGCCATCGAACTGGCTAAGTCAGATCATTTCGACATGATTTTTTCGGATGTCGTTATGCCAGGGAAAGACGGAATTTCGCTGCTCGAAGACTTGCGATCACAGGGCGTTATCACTCCTGTGGTGATGATGTCGGGTCAGGCGCACATTGAGATGGCAGTGCGCGCGACAAAACTAGGCGCTTTGGACTTCCTCGAAAAGCCCATCTCGACAGACAAACTTCTTCTCACTGTCGATAACGCGCTCAAGCTCCAGCGCCTGGAATCAGAAAACCGACAGCTTCGCCAGCGTCTCGGAAAACACGAAATTATCTGGGCTGGAGAGGCGATGAAGAAGGTGATGGCGCAAGTGGGACGAGTCGCGGCCACCGAAACCCGAGTCTGCATTCTCGGCGAAACCGGCACTGGCAAAGAACTGGTCGCGCGCACGCTGCATGAGAAAAGCCCGCGCGCATCCGGGCCATTTGTGGCGGTAAACTGCGCGGCGGTGCCCAGTGAGCTGATCGAATCCGAACTGTTCGGCCACGAAAAGGGGTCATTTACCGGCGCCGCAGGAAGGCACATCGGCAAATTTGAGCAAGCGGAGCGCGGAACACTCTTTCTGGATGAAATTGGCGACATGCCTCTGCCCATGCAGGCCAAGCTCCTGCGCGTTCTCGAAGAAGGCGAGGTCGAACGCATCGGCTCTGCCAAGCCGGTAAGTGTTGACGTGCGCGTGATCGTGGCCACACACCGCAATCTCGAAGCGCTAGTGCGTGATGGCAAATTCCGCCAGGACCTATTCCATCGCGTATTCGTTTTTCCACTCTCGCTTCCGCCGTTGCGCGACAGGCGGGACGATATTCCGGCGCTGATTACCCATTTCGCAGCGCAGGTGTGCGCCCAAAACAACTGGAAGCCCGTGAAATTCCCTTCGCAAGCAGTGGAGGCATTACAGCAATACTCTTGGCCCGGCAATGTCCGCGAACTGCGCAATATGGTCGAGCGCCTGATGCTGCTGGCGTCCGGCGACGAAGTCGATGCTCAAACCGTTCATTCCGTATTGGCTCCCACCTCGGAAGGATCCAGCGTCAGTTTAGGTTCGGGAACGCTGTCTGACCGTGTAGAAACCTTCGAGCGGGAGGTAATCCTCGCCGAATTGAAGCGTTCCGGCTTCCACATAACCAATGCCGCAAAGATCCTAGGCCTTGAACGCAGCCATCTTTACAAGAAAGCCGAGCAATTGGGGATTGATATTCGCAAGCAGCGGCGGGAAGAGGAGAGCTAGATCCGGTCGGAAGTGGCCCAAATTGAAGATCCACAAGGAGTCATCGTGCCGGCTACCACGCGGTGAACTTCTCCAAGTGCTCGCGCTCGCGGCTTCTCTGCTCGTTGTCACGACGGCTCTGCTCTAACGACATCTGGATCGCAGCGTGCAGTCTTGACTGATCGTCTTCGTGGATCGCGACGAAGCGGAAGGGCTGCCGGTCCCAGGCAACCGGACTTAACATCTGAACCGAGCCAAGCACGGATCCGGTCCGCGCCAGGAACATTAGTTTGACGACTGAGCCCTGTTGTATCGAAGGAGACAAGCAGAGCAATCCGCCCGTCACAGAAATCACTTGCAATTGGCCGGAAGAGCGGCGGCCGTCTGGAAAGCGCAGTACGACCGGAGTGGCTTCTTCAAATCGTACACGTTCAGCACGGCGACGCGGCTGCGACTGGTCAAGATACGGCATAAAATGGACCATTCCAGTATGCGCGGTTCTCTCGAGGAATGGCAGGTTACCGAAGGCCAAGAGGAAGTGGCGGCGGTTGGACTCGCTCGACCGCGTCCCAGAATTGAGTCCCCTATGGCTTGGGAGAAGGGACGGCCAATGGCCTCGCCTGTTTGCAAGTGAATCCTGTTCCGCCCCTTGCAGCCAGACGGCTAGGTGCGTTATCTATGTAGTTCGGCTCGTCAGGCAGGAGTCCTAGTCACCGAGCATCTCATTCCACAGGAGAATGCATGAGCAAATCCAAGTTCGTAATTCTCGGCGGAGGGATGGTCGCCGGATATGCGGCCAAGCAGCTGGTTGAATTGGGCCTGCAACCGGGAGAGCTGACAATTCTATCGGCAGATACTTCCATCCCTTACGAACGGCCTCCGCTTTCGAAAGGCTTTCTCGCCGGCAAAGATACCGAAGAATCCATTCGGATCAGTCCCGAAGAGTTTTATCGCAAGCACGAAATCGAGGTGAAGCTCAATTGCGAGATTTCCGGTGTGGACCCTAAACGAAAGCAGCTGGTTCTGAAGTCGGGTGGCGAGTTCGGATTCGACAAGCTCATAGTGGCGACCGGCGCCAAGCCGAGAATGTTGGAAATTCCAGGCGCAAAACTTCGGAATCTGTATTATTTGCGCTCCCTCGACGACTCCGAACGCATTCGACGCGCGGCCGACACCGTGAAGCGCGCGGTCGTGATCGGCGGCGGGTTCATAGGAATGGAAGTAACGGCGGTGCTGGCGCAGAAGGGCATCGAGGTGACGATGGTTGTGAGTGATGACCACGTCTCCAAGCGGCTCTTCACACGACAGATGTCTAGTTTCTTTGAGGACTATTACGCGGCGCGCGGCGTGCGGTTTATTAGAGCTGCGACAGTAACCGAGGTACGCGGCGATGAAGCGGTTAATGCCGTTGTGCTCAACGGCGACCGAACGATCGAATGTGAGATGGTCGTTGCAGGGATCGGAGTACGGCCAGTAACAGACGTGCTCGCCAACAGCGGAGTCGACGTAGCGGACGGCGTAATGGTAAATGAGTACCTCGAGACGAGCCAGACCGGAATCTATGCCGCAGGTGACGTTGCAAACTACCAGGATTTGCTCTTTGAAAAGCACCGGCGTGTCGAACACTGGGACAATGCAGTCTCCCAGGGCCAGTACTGCGCGCGGGCTCTGATGGGTGACCGCACACCGTTCAAGCACGTCCCGTATTTCTTTTCTGACGTCTTCGATCTCTCCTATGAATATTGGGGCGATTCATCCGGTGCGGACCAAGTTGTTCACCGCGGCGATCTTTCTAGCAAGAGCTTTAGCGTATGGTGGCTCCGAGAAAAACGATTGATCGCCGCATTTACAATGAACCGTCCGGAAGAGGAGCGAGGCCTGGCGCCGAAGTGGATCGAAACCAAGCAGGTGGTGTCTGACGCAAAACTGCAAGATGCCTCAGGTTCGGTTTCAGCCGCACTGGAATCCGACTGAAGTGCTCTCGGATGGGCAGGCGTGTGGCAGAGTCAAACGGACGACTCGTGATTTACTTCTGCCACGCTTGCTTTAGGCTCGGCTTTACACTCACAGCGGCGATACTCGAACTGTCCCAGCCTCCGCCGAGCGCTTTGACCAGCAATACTGAAGTTACAAGTCGTTGTCCCTGGATTTGCGTGGCGAGTCGTTCGTTGGTCAGGACCTGCTCCTGCGCCGTGATCACGTCCAGATAGGTGACCAGCCCTCCGGTGTAGCGCGCATTCGCCAAAGTTAACGAGGTTTGCGCGTCAGCAACAGCCCGCTGTTGCGAGTCGGATGCGGTTTCCAGCGCGTTCAATCCGGAGAGAGCGTCTTCGACTTGCTGGAAAGCCACGAGCACTGATTCGCGGTAGTTGGCAACGTCTTCGTCGTAAACAGCCTTCGAGTTCTCCAGCCGAGCGCGGTTGCGGCCTCCAGCAATAAGAGGCTCCAACGCCGATAATCCCACCGACCAGATGGCGCTGGGGCCATCAAGCAGTTTCGCGATATCCGCGCTCTGAAAGCCTCCGGTACCTCCCAGAAAAATGCTGGGATAGAATGCAGACCGAGCAACGCCAATTTGGGCGTTCGCAGCCCCAACCTGCCGCTCCGCTGTTGCTATGTCCGGACGCCGCTGCAGTAACTCCGAAGGCAAAGCGACGGGAATCTTCGGCAGTTGCGGATCCAGGGAACGAACCGGCGCCTTGAATTCAGGCGCAGGCAGTCCCTGAAGCGCGGCCACTGCATGTTCGAATTGCGCGCGCTGCTGCTGAAGCAATGCCAGCTGCGTGTAGGAGGAATCGAGGACCGTCTGTTGCTGCGCGACATCGAGGCCAGAGACCGCGCCACCCTGGTGTCTGCTCTCTACCAGCTGAAGTCCTTGTTTCTGAAAATCGACAGCCTTCTGTACAACCGCCATTTCGGCATCAAGCTCACGCAACTGAAAATAGTCGGCGGCCAGTTCGGAGCTGACCAGCAGGCGAACATTCTCAAGATCGGCAGCAGATGCCTGAAGCGATGCATTCGCGGCCTCCAGGCTGCGCCGCACGCGGCCGAATAAGTCAACCTCATAATTTAGCGTAAACGGAATGCTGAAAGTGTTCTGAGTGATGGCTGTAGGTACAATGCGGGCGCCGTTGGTTGGCCGATTCGCAGACAGACGCTGCCTCTGGCCAGATACTCCCGCATCCAGTTCGGGATACAGACCAGACGAAGTGACTCTGGCAAAAGCCCGGGCCTGCGCCAGCCGCGCTACTGCGGCCTTCAGAGTTTGATTATTCCCCATCGCCCGATCTTCATATTGATTGAGCTCGCTATCGCCAAAGATCGTCCACCAGGCGTTTTTCGGAAGAGAGTCAACCGGATTCGCTGGCTGCCACGACACCGGTGATTGCCAATTTTGCGGGACCGCTGTGTCTGGCTCTTTGTATTTCGGTCCACCGGCGAACGCGGCAACACTCCACAGAAACATCACGACCAAGAAGAAGCGCGACCTCATGAGTGATTGCCTTCTTTCGTCACGTGCACGGTTTGTCCTTCCTCCAGAGAGTCACTGGGGTTCAGGACGATCTCCTCGCTCGGGTCAAGCCCGCCGAGGATTTCAACGTCGGTGCCGTAGTCGCGGCCAATCACGACCGGCTTGAGGTGCGCCTTGCCATCTCCGCCTACGACGACGGCTCGCGGACCCTCCGCGCGGAATAACAATGCGTTGACCGGAACCGACATGCGAACCGAGGCGACCTTCACCCCAAAATGTACCTGAGCATAGGAGCCGGGAAAGAGCCGGCCATCGCGGTTGGGCACATCAATTTCGGTTCGGAGAGTGCGAGTACCCGGATCGATAGCGTCGGCCGTCCGCGCTACGCCGCCGGAGAAACGCTGTCCCGGAAATGACGGCAATTCAATAGTCGCGCTGAGGCTGGGACGGATAGATGCCGCATAGATCTCCGGAACGTCCACGTAAACCCGAATTGGGTTGACTTGCGCAACCACGAACAGTTCCTGGCTCGATCCGCTGTTTCCGGCATTGATCAGAGCGCCGATATCGGTGTTTCGCTTGGTGATGATTCCTGCAAACGGAGCATAAATATGCTTGAAGGATTCAAGCTGTTCGAGCCGGCGCACATTCGCAGTAGCCGAAGCCAGCGCTGCTTGCGCCTGGGTGTAGCCGCTCGACCTCTCGTCCGTTTCTTGCTGGGCAACGGCATCCATCTTACGGAGAGTGTCCCAGCGCTCCGAAGAGGTTTTCGCGAGACTTAACTGCGCTTCCGCCTGGTTGCGGGCGGCGCGCGCCTGCATCAGTTCCTGATCAATCTCAGGAGTCTCGATGTCGGCCAGCAACTGGCCCTTTTGCACAGCGCTGCCGATATCTTTGTACCAGTGCGCCAGATAACCGTTGGTGCGCGCGTAAATCGGGGACTCGGTATACGCCTGCAGGCTGGACGGAAGCACCAGTTCTTCCTGCGGAGGCTCTGGCTTGGGCTGAATCACGATGACGCTAGGTACCGCCAGAACTTCTGTCTCCTTTGCGAGCGCGCGGCGCTCCCCAAGACGAAGGACAAACGTAATCGCGGCGCCCGTGACCAGCAAAATCGCCACCACCACCAGCACGAGGTAGTTTGGTTTCGGCTGCGTCCTCGGGGATTGCCCCGAAGGTTCCGTTTCAGTTTGGGGCGCTACGACCGTTTCATAAGCCATAATCGGGCCTCATAAGAAAACAAGATCAAGATTGCTCTGGCAATGGTGATGGAGCACGTCTTGCTAACCAGCCGTGAAAGATGCTGAATATAACGGGAACAAGAAACAATGTGGCTATGGTGGCAACCGTGAGGCCGCCGATCACTGCCCGGCCCAGGGGAGCGTTTTGTTCACCACCTTCACCGAAGCCAAGGGCCATCGGCAACATGCCGATGATCATGGCAAGCGCGGTCATAATAACGGGGCGCATGCGGGTGTAACCTGCTTCGATCGCGGCCCGAACCGGATCTGATCCCTCCGCCATACGTTCGCGTGCAAACGAAATCAGGAGAATGCTGTTGGCCGTTGCTACTCCCATGCACATCACCGCGCCGGTGAGTGCAGGCACACTCAACGTAGTATGCGTGAGGAAGAGAATCCACAAAATGCCAGCCAGCGCTCCAGGAAGAGCGGTGATGATGATGAACGGATCAAGCCAAGATTGGAAGTTGACCACGATGAGCAAATAGACCAGCACGATGGACATGCCCAATCCAATCTCCAGGCCCGTGTATGACGACTCCATGGTTTCGACTTGGCCGCGAATGTGCAGCTGAGTCCCTCGCGGCAATTGTTTCTGAAAGGGCCCTAGGATTTTTGACGTGTCGTCGGCGACCCCACCCAGATCGCGCCCGTCCACACTGGCGTACACATCCACTGCGGGAGCCACGTTGTAGTGGCTCACAACCGCGGGCGTGGTTTCAGGAGTAACCGTGGCCAAGTTCGCCAGCACTTGGGGTCCAGCTGTTGTCGCGGCGCCGTTGATTGGTGTATTCATCAACGCTTGCAGAGAGTCCACCCGGTATTGTGGCGACATCACTGCCAGGCTGTAATTGACTCCGTTCTTCGGATTGACCCAAAAAGTTGGCGAAGTCTGAAAGCTGGAACTGAGCGACACCAACAAGTTCTGAGCCACATCCCGTTCGGTCAGTCCAACCTGCTGGGCGCGCACTCGATCCACATCCAGATGAAGCGTTGGGTTATTCATCAACTGCTGCACATGGACATCAACCGCGCCGGGCACATGCCGCAACCGGTTCGCAATCTGTTGGGCAATCACATAGTTCTGGGTGTAGTTTTGGCCTGATAACTGGATGTCAATCGGCGCGGGATGGCCGAAGTTCAGGATCTGGCTGACGATGTCGGCAGGCTGGAAAAAGAATTCCACGCCGGGAAAACTATTTGGCAGTTCGTCTCTCAAACGGTGAATGTAGCTTTCGGTGGGGCGATGCCCGGGTTTCAACGACACCAGAATCTCAGCGTCGGATGTGCCGATCGTCCCCCCATTGCTGTACGAGAGGTTGATTCCGCTGTAAGGCAGGCCAATGTTGTCCAGCACGGTATTAATTTCCGTCTTGGGCACTTGCCGCCTGATCTCTTGCTCCACCAGATCAACCAGTCGAGCCGTTTCTTCGATTCTCAAACCTGCTCGCCCACGAACATGAAGACGGAATTGCCCGGCATCCACGTTCGGGAAAAAATCGCGGCCCAGCAAAAAGGTCAACCCTCCGGAGAACAAGCAGAAACCCAGGAAGCCCGCTACAAAAGCTCGCCGATGCTCCATGATTGCTTCGAGAGCCCTACGGTAGGATTCACGCAGACGCCCGAACCAGTTTTCAAAGCGTGCCTGCAAACGTCCGAAGATGGTCGTAGGCGGGCGGTGTGAATCCGCTTCATGTCCCCGCAACAAGTACATGACCAGTGTCGGCACCAGCGTCCGGGAGAGCAGATAAGATGCCAGCATCGCAAAAACGACAGCCTCGGCCATGGGCACGAAGAGGTAGCGCGCAACACCCGTGAGGAAGAACATGGGAACGAAAACGATGCAGATAGCCAGCGTCGAGACGAAGGCAGGGACGGCGATCTGTTGCGCGCCATCCAGGATGGCCTCCTTCAACTCTTTCTTCATACCGAGATTGCGCTCGATGTTCTCGAGTTCCACCGTGGCGTCGTCCACCAAGACTCCGACCGCCAATGCCAGGCCGCCCAGCGTCATAATGTTGAACGTTTCACCCAGCGCGCTTAACAGAATCACGGAGGTGAGAATCGAAAGTGGAATGGAAATTGCGATAATCAGGGTGGTACGCCAGTTACCCAGGAAGAGGAGAATCATGGCCGCAGTAAGGCAGGCTGCGGTTAGAGCCTCCTTCAGCACTCCCTGGATGGCCGCACGCACAAATAAGGACTGGTCGAATAATGGCGTGAGCTTCAAGTCCTCGGGCAACGTCTGAGCCACCTGGGGGAGCATTGCCCGGATGTTTTTTACGATATCGATGGTAGAGGCGCCGCCATTCTTCATTACACTGAGCAGCGTTCCACGAACGCCGTCCTGGCGGACGATGTTGGTCTGCGGCGAGTAACCGTCACGCACATGTGCAACGTCGCGTATGTAAATGGTTGTGCCGTTCACCGTCTTGATAGGAAGATCGTTCAATTCGGCAACGGTCTGCGGACTGGCATTGAGTTCAACCTGGTGCTCCAGCGGCCCGAATTTCGCGGTGCCGGAGGGCAAAATCAGATTTTGCGCGCTGATGGCATTGACCACATCTACTGGAGTGAGACGCTTTGCCTGCATCGCAGCGGTGTCGAGATCCACCGAAACCAGCCTCGACTTGCCGCCGTACGGAAACGGAATTGCCGCACCTTCGACCGTTATGAGTTGGGTGCGCACGAAGTTGAGGGCGTAATCGTTGAGCTGTTGCTCGGGAAGAGTTGGGCTACTCATCCCGATTTGCAGGATGGGAACGCTGGAGGCTGAATACTGAATGATTAAAGGCGGAGTGCTCCCCGGTGGCAAGAAGCGGATGCCGGTTTGGGAGATTGCCGTCACCTGTGCCAGCGCTGTTTGAATGTTCGCCGAAGGACGAAAGAAGATCTTCACCACCGCTACGCCGTTAAGGGACTGCGACTCGATATGCTCGATGTCGTTCACCAGCGTTGTGAGACCGCGTTCTGTCACCGAGGTAATTCGATCGGACATGTCCTTGGGCGAGAGCCCCTGATAATTCCAGACTATGCTGATGACCGGAATATTGATGTCCGGGAAAATATCCGTCGGCGTGCGCAGAAGCACCACCGGGGTGAGGATCAGGATCAGCAATGCCATCACGATGAAGGTGTACGGCCTGCGTAACGCTAACGCGACAATCCACATTGATGATTATCCCGACCGCTCGTGGGAGTCCGTAAGTGGTGCACCCAGTAGCTCGCGGTCGCTCAAGTATAGATAAAATAGATGCGAGACGGTGCGTATCGGATTTAATTTTGATAATGTAGCAAGGCCATGTCGAGACCCGCGTCGGCTGTGGATGTTGTGGCACGTGGACCCGGCCGTCCCCGGAGTGAGAAGGCCGGCAAGGCTGTAATCCGGAGCACCCTGACGCTGCTTCAGCGTGTAGGATTCAATGAACTTAGTATCGAATCGGTGGCCGCGCACGCCGGCGTCGGCAAAGCCACAGTTTACCGTTGGTGGCCCAACAAAGCGGAACTTGTGATTGCTGCCTTTGTCTCAGCGGTCGAGAAAGAACTTCGCTTTCCTTCAACCGGGCCGGTCCTGGAGTCCATTCACAAGCAAATGAGAAGGTGGGCGGTGATATTCCGCAGTCCGCTCGGCCAAGTTGTTGCCACGGTGATTGGGGCGGGACAATCCGACCCAGAAATACTGCAGGCCTTTCGGTCCCATTGGGTTGAACCAAGGCGAGTCGAGGCGCGCAAATTGCTGCAGCAGTCGATTAAAAAAGGTGAGATTCGCGCCGACCTCGATCCCGATACAGTTCTCGACATGCTTTATGGTCCTCTCTACCTTCGCTTGCTTCTGAAGCATGCTCCCTTGGACGAGAATTTTGTGGACACAGTATTTAAGGTCGTGAGCCCCGTTCTGTCCGCGAGCAGCGAGGCTTTATCCGAGCCGGTTTTCTTGCGTTAGGGATTCCCTGCACGAAGATAAGCTCGGCTCGCGCTGATTGCACATCACGGGAATTGTCTCAGCCACCACTGACCGCGGGGACGATCGAAATCTCAGATCCGGAGGAGACCGGACTCGCGAGTCCACCTGTATATCGGACATGTTCGTCTCCAATGAAAATATTGATATGTTCCCGCACTTGCCCTTGCTCGGTTATGACACGATCTCGGACGCCGGGATAGAGTGCCCAAAGAGCCGACAGTGCGTCGGCCAGAGTTGTGGGTGATTGGGCGATCTCGACCTTACTGCGTCCGGCGGTAAATTCGCGCAGGACACCCGGAATGTGAAAAGTGACCGGCATGGATTACCTCTTTGGTCGACGCGTCTTGCTTTTCGATAGAGATTTCGTGTGTCGTAGGGGCGTGGACGCAGCCTTAGGCGCTGCCGGCACTAAACCGCCAGAGGCGTCTTCAACGACTGCATGGCGCACGCACACCACTGACGGCAACCCGTCGAGTATCTTTTGCCATGTCCTTCCTTCATCGGGCGAGCCAAAGAGCTGCCCGCTCCGCGTGCCGAAGCAAATCCCAACTGGGTCTAATGAGTCTGCAGCTATTGCATCCCGCAGGACAGTTTCGTAAGCGCGTTTTTGTGGCAGACCGCGCACCAGAGGCTCCCATGAGGCGCCGTTGTTGCGGGTTCGATAAACACGCAGACGGCCATCGCACGCGCAACGAAACTGGTCGGATTCGACTGGGACGATATATACACAATCGGGATTTCTGGGGTGCATGAGCATGACAAAACCAAAATCCGATGGCACTCCATTGGCAATGTCCACCCAATTCTCCGCACCGTTGTCGGAGCGATACAATCCCCAATGATTTTGCAGGAAGAGGCGTTCAGGACGATCCGGATGCAACGCAATTTTGTGTACGCATTGTCCGAACTCGGGATATTTGTCGGGCGTAGATGTACAGCGGATACCCTGGTTCTGCGCGGTCCAGGAACTCCCGCCATCGGTGGTACGGTAAACACCGCCGGCTGAGATGGCCACGTACATGCGCTGGTTATCGGCGGGGTCGAGCAGAATGGTATGCAAAGCCAGTCCGCCATTTCCCGGCATCCAGCGGGGACGATGCGGATGATCGAACAGTCCGCGCACTAGCGACCAGGTCTCGCCTGAGTCACGGGTTTCGAAAAGCGCGGCCGGCTCTACGCCGCAATAGAGCACGTTCGGCTCCTCGGGTCGGCCGAGCACTATCTGCCAGATATTCTTCAGAGAAACGCCGGTATTGGGGGGAAAACGAATGGGAGCCTGCTGCGGATTGGTCCAGCTTTTCCCGAAATCGTCGCTCGAGCGCAACAGTGTGCCCCAGTAACTCGCCGTCGAAACCCATATTCGGTGTTGGCCGGCGCGGCCATCAAAGGCCATCGCGTAAACACTCTGCCCGTGGAAATAGGGACCACCGACCTCCCAACGGCTGCGCTGAGCGTTCGAGCGAAGGATGAATGCTCCTTTTGTCGTTCCCACTAACAAAAGATGGTCTCCCTTCTTGACCTGTGCATGTTTCACACTGTGCAACATGGTGGCCCTGGGTGCACTCGCATCGGCCGTAGGCCCAGTGGAAACGATGGCAGCAGACTGAACCGCTTCCAGTGCTGCTTGAACTTCACCTGCACGTTGATAACGTTGTATCGGTTCCTTGGTCAGGCAGCGTTGAATGACGGCCCATAGTCCAGGTGGGACGGGAGGACCGAGCGGATTCGGGATTTCGCGCATGATAGCGGAGCTGATCTCAAAGCCGGTGCGTCCCTCAAATGGCAGGCGTCCGGAAGCCGCTTCATACAGGACAACTCCAAGCGCCCATAGATCACTGCGATGGTCGGCCGCTTCGCCACGCAGAATTTCGGGCGCCATGTATGGCAAAGTGCCACTTACGCTGGACGTGTTCTCTACGGTTGCAAAGGACTGGGTGGGTCCCTCGAATATGCCGTTGCCTACCTGTTTGGCTAAACCGAAATCGAGGACTTTTGCCTGACCGTCTGCAGTGATGACGATATTCGCCGTCTTCAGATCTCGATGAACGATGCCGCGGTCATGAGCGCGGGCGAGTGCGCTCGCGATCTGAACCCCATATCGCAGGACCGATTCTGGCGCCAGCCCCACGGCTGCGCTCATGGCAGCCAGAGACTTGCCCTCGACCAATTCCATTACGATGTAGAGGTCGCCGTCAGTTTCGCCAACTTCGTGAATGGTGCAGATGTTGGGATGGGCGAGAGAAGAAGAAGCGCGCGCCTCGTGCAGCAGACGCTGGCTCGATGATGGATCCAGACTGGCACCCTTCTTGACGACTTTCAGGGCCACGTCGCGGTGCAGCACCTCATCGTAAGCGCGATAGACAACCCCCATGCCTCCTTCCCCAATATTCGCGACGATACGATAATGACCGAGCACCTGACCGATCACAGGACGCTCCTTTCCCGACCCATGCTAGGCTGCGCTTTACACCTGCGTCAACGAGCCTGCGAAGAGACGTGCCGATCTTACGACTGGTTACAATGTTCTTGTGGCCCTCGAGGAATACAAGCGTAAGCGGCGCTTTTCGGAGACTCCCGAACCTCCGCCCAAAGTGGAGAAGAGCAAAGGGCACCGATTCGTAGTGCAGCGTCACCGCGCGACTCGCCTTCATTACGATTTCCGCCTGGAGATGGAAGGAGTGCTGAAGTCCTGGGCGGTCCCCAAGGGGCCGTCGCTCAATCCCTCCGACAAGCGACTGGCGATGCAAGTCGAAGACCATCCAGTTTCGTACTTCGACTTTGAAGGCATCATTCCGGAGGGCAACTACGGGGCGGGCACGGTTATGGTGTGGGACGTCGGCACATGGGAACCTCTCTCGCCTGAGGCAGTCAACGGAAAATATCTCCATGGAACGGAAGCCGAGGCTGCTGCAATGATCAAGAAAGGAGGCCTGAAATTCCGGCTTCATGGCAAGCGTCTGAAAGGCGACTTCGCTTTGATTCACATGAAAGCCCGTCGTCCGGGAAGTAAAGGTACGGAATGGCTGCTGATCAAAAAACATGACGACTATGTCGCAGAGGGTTTTAATATCGAGGAATATGAAACTTCGGTGCTCAGCGGCAAAACCATGGCACAGATCGCCGGAGATGAGGATTCCGCCGAATGGCAGAGCAGTAAGAAGGCGGCGCGTGGAAAGCTGAAAGCTCCGTGGCTGGCGCAGAGTTTGGCCAAGTTGGATAAGAAGAAGAGAACCAACACCATAACCACAGAGGACACAGAGGAACACAGAGGTAAAAAAAAAGATAACGCAGTCAGTGCCTCCAAATCAGCCGGGGCACGCTCCACCGCTCAGAGAAACACCAAGAACAAGAATTCCTCTGTGACCTCGGTGTCCTCTGTGGTTAGAAATTTACAAGCCGCAGCGAAACGTCCGATGCCCACTGTCATCCATCCTATGCTTGCAACGATCGTCGAACATCCCTTTGACGATCCGGAGTGGCTTTTTGAGATCAAGTGGGACGGCTATCGAGCAGTTGCATTTATTGAAAACGGAAAAATCCGCCTGGACTCGCGCAATCAGAACGACCTCACGCCGCGCTATCCCGAGCTGCGCGATTCGCCGAAATTCGTGAATGCAAGGACCGCGATTCTCGATGGAGAAGTCGTTGTCCTCGATGAGCACGGCCGCTCTTCGTTTAGCCTGATGCAGCAGCGGACCGGTCTTCGCAGTCATGGCCGCCAGGCCGCTCCCCGATCTGATCTGCCCGTTCTTTACTACGTTTTCGATCTTCTCTATGTCGACGGCTATGATCTGCGACGCGTTTCATTGGATGATCGTAAGCGGGTGCTTAAAGACGTCCTGACACCAGGCGAGATCGTGCGCTACTCGGACCACTATGCCGGTCAGGGCATGGCTTTATTCGAGGCAGCCAAGCAAAAGGGACTCGAGGGCATCATCGCTAAGCACGGTAAAAGTAGCTACGAAGAGCGCCGCAGCCGCGAATGGCTGAAGATCAAGATCACACAAACCGTGGACTGCGTTGTCGGCGGATATACCGAGCCGGAAGGTGCCCGCGAGTATTTCGGTTCCCTGGTGCTCGGTCTCTACAATGACAAGAAGCAGTTGATTCATGTCGGCCATGCCGGAACAGGTTTCAGTCAAGCGACTCTGAAGCAGATTTCGGAAGTCCTCAAGGAAATCGAGAGCAGTAGGAATCCTTTCACCGGGCCAGTCGAAGCCCGCAAAGTGCACTGGGTGAAACCAGTGCTGGTCGCGGAAGTGAAGTTTTCTGAATGGACCCACGAGACCGCGGATGGCGGGCTGAAACTGCGCGCGCCGGTTTTCCTCGGTTTGCGTGAAGATAAAGCACCTGAGGAATGCAGTCTCAACAGCCAGACTTAGACCAGGAGGGACCATGCAGCATGCTCCGCGCTTTCTGAAAATTGTGGACGACGCCAAGTCTCGTATTAAAGAGATCAGCATCGACGAAGTGAAACAGAAACTCGATTGCGGCGAAGAATTCGCGCTGGTGGATGTGCGGGAAGAGAGCGAATTCGCCAAAGACCACCTTCCCGGCGCAATTCACCTCGGCAAGGGCGTAATCGAGAGAGATATTGAGGGGCGTGTTCCTGACCTCAACACTCCTCTGGTTCTCTACTGCGGCGGCGGCTTTCGCTCGGCCATGGCTGCCGACAACTTGCAAAAGATGGGCTACACCAAAGTGCTTTCGATGGATGGCGGGATTCGCGGTTGGCGCGAAAAGGGTCTTCCCTTGACTCGGGAAACGGCCTCTAGTCGGCCGTAAGCCTGAGCACCTCGGTAACTTGCCGCGTCCAACGCCAGCGTTCAGCATGAAACTGAGGGACATTAATCCTCAGGGGGAGACGCATGGGCAAGACTTCCGGAACTGGCTCCGCTGCAGCAGCGGCCCGTGTCCTTGCGCCTCATGCGCTGATCGAGCTGAACCTCGACCGCTGTGGTAGTCCCGAGCTTGCGTGCGCAGAATTGGCGAGAACGTTCAACGTCGGTCCAGCCGAAGTTGCACTGATGCGGCTAGAAAAAGACGTTTTGAGTTTCTTGTTTCCTGTGGAACTGAAAGCCGCCGGATTCATTCCACTATCGAGTTCTAAAGCGGTGGCAGCCCGGACCGCGAGCACTCGTAAGGTGGAACTCTTTAACAATTTTGTCATCGTGCAGCACGCTAATGTGTTTGAGACCATCAAGCTCACTACCCTCGGACAATCCGAAGGGCCGGGCGCAAGTACGATTCAGAAGCTCATGTCCACTCCGGTGGTGGATACAGAGCACGATGTGCTCGGGGTCGTCCAGGTCTGCCGCAAAGGCCTTACGCAGGATGAAGCAGGTCCGGACTTCACGCTTAACGACCTGCAAAACCTGGAACTCGCGTCCAAGATTCTGGCCAAACTTCCCTTCATGCACGTTGCTCACTAGGCGTGCGGCAAGACCCAAGTCGCAATCTTCTCACCGATGAGTGCGGAAATTGACTGGGTTAAGGCCCGCCAACCGTTTGCACTTTGCCGCGAAGCACAGTCAAGGAAGCAGCCGGCAGGCTGTACCGGGTGTTCTCGTCACCGACAAGGGTGGACGTCAGTGCTGGGCCGTCCGGATCTGCATAGCCGGCTTTTCGCTTTGGGTGCCATTGGTATTGCGCCTTCCCAAACGTAATCATTGTTACTGGTCCGACGAAAGAATTCACTCGATTGTTTTCTGCATCGTGAAGTGCGATGCGGACCTGATGAGGGTTGTCATAGTCCTTGTTGATCAGCATAAGCGACCATTGACCATCGGGGCGTTGGAGAGCGTAAGCGGTCACCAGCACGTGTCCCTCTGAATCCTTCACATCGCTCGAGGCGGCGAAGAGCTGGTGGTCGGCGTCTTTCGGTTCTGCCCACTCCTGCGTAATAAGTTGTGCGGCGACAAATTGGGAAGTGCGTTGCTTAATCTGATAGTGCTCGTCCACCATGAACATGTGGTAAGTTCCCCAACTGTTGGCGCATGCGGGATGAGGCGGCGAATAAGGCAAATCGTGATAGTAGTGCGTGGACTTGCCGCCCGCGGTCAGAAAACCTCCGAAGGAATCAGCCAGCCAGAGTGCACCAAAAATGTCGACTGCAGCCTCTCCGCCGTGATCGTTCGTCTCCGTGTCAAGCAGCGGAAGTCCGGGCGGCAGCCCGTCGTCGCGCCACACTTTCATGATGTGAGTAATCAACTCGGGCTCCTGGTAAAGATTCTTCCAGGGCGTTTCGCATCCGTCGTAGGGATAATGTTCAAAGGACATGAATGCAAGATCCTGAAGGCGGTCATGGGACTTCAGATAATCGAGAAGGCGTGCGAGCCACGAGGTTCTGCCTTGCGCGTCAGGCCAAACCTTAATGTCTTCCGTGACTCCTTCAAAGACTGGCCCGCCCAGCTTGAAAGTCGGGTCGACACGATGAAGGGCCGTGGCGAACTGTAGATACAGAGTGGCATAGTCCTCCGGCAGCATGTATTGACCATCGGGCTCTTCTCCCATCTCAATGTACGAAACCGGATAACCACGCTTCTTTATATAAGTCATTTGTGCGGCCGCGTCTTCTGGTGTGCTGTACAGCATGGCTATCGGAATGATCGCGGGCAGGCCACGAGTGATTCCGCTGGTGAAAAAGAGATCGAAACCAGGCTGATCTCCTGATTCCATGCGGTCAGGCGCGACGTAGAGATCCGAAGGCTCGTGCCAAGGGTCAACCGATGAGCAGAGCGTTAATGTTTGTTTCTGATCCGGCGAGTGGTGGAGGATGTCAGTAAATCCTGCCTTTGCTGTAATTGTGCCGAGATACACTTCACGAATTGCATAGCCGACGCAATTGCGACGATCTGCGGAACCGTGCGTGTCGCAAGTGTTGGAGGAGCGCATCATCAGGATGCGTACGAATTTCGTGCTGACTGGCGAAGCACCGAAGCCCAGCGTTGTTATCCCACCTTTCGCATCCGTTGCGGTTCCGGAGGGGAACGTCTTCCATGAACCCTTGTCCTGTTCGTCCATAGCATCGCCGTCGCCGACCCAGTACTGCACTTCGAACGATTGCGCGTAGGGATCTCCCCAATGGATGCGGATTGCATTGACGTCCTCTTTCTTGTCGAGAGCGATCACCACCCATTGCGGATGAAGCGAGTCGTCCTCCCCGGTGAATTCCTTTGTCAGATAGGGATTACTTTTCCAGTAGGAATTGAGATCGCCATCGTCAAGCCGCGAGAAGCCGTCAAACTCGCTGCCACCGTTTCGAGTGAAGCCGCGATGACGAAGTTGATAGCCGTAGGAGTGGCGAATCATCTCTTGCGTAGGTGTCGCATCGCCGGTGAAATATCCCTTGCCCGAGGGATCGCTCCATGTGCCCTTGGGATTCCAATGCCAGGCTTGGACAAACAAATCTGTGTTCTGCCTATAACTGATCACTCCCCAACCTGCCGACTGGATCTGCTTGATCTGGTCAGGCCGGAAGAACACATCGGTGGCGTTGCTGGGCACGCGGTCTACTGTGGAACCCAGAGCGTAAAGGGGACTGAAAGTGTTCACCACATGGCTGGGTGTCGCATCCACCTGCACAGTTTGAGCGGTGGCAGTCGCGGAAAACATGCACAGGGTAAATAACAGTCGGTTGAGGAGAGACGAATTCTGATGCATGACGTCGTCCTTAATTAAATTTTGATTGCGATCCCGCTTAGAGTGATACAACAAGTGGCTGGACTTGCGCTATAGCCGCGCTGAAAGTTTTCACGTGATGAAAATTCGAATTCGTATTCGCGTTCATTGTTCTCGGCGTTTTGTATAATCGAGCGGTTCTGAAGATCGAAACTCCTTCTCATAGCCAGGAGAAGACTTCTCGGATGGTGCTCAAGATATTCAGCGATAGGACCTCCTTGAGTAAGGCGGCAGCCGAACAGGCGGTGGCCGCGATTCGGCGCGCGATCGCCGAGCGGGGCCGGGCGCGAATAGTTGCCGCTACTGCGGCATCTCAGATCGAGTTTCTGGATGCGCTCACGCGGGCGTCGGAAATCGATTGGGCCAGAGTGGAGGCATTTCATCTCGACGAGTACATCGGCTTACCGGTTACCCATCCTGGCAGCTTCCGCAAGATGCTGCTGGAGCAACTGGTTCGGAAAACTGGAATCGTCAAGTATCACTTGCTCGACGGTGACGCGGATGATCCTGTCCAAGTTGCGCGCCGCGTGGGTGGAGAGCTGGTTTCCGCCCCGATTGACATCGCATTTCTGGGCATCGGCGAGAACGGCCACATCGCCTTCAACGATCCGCCTGCTGACTTCTCTACCGAAGAACCGTACATCATGGTGAATCTTGACGAGGCCTGCCGCCGGCAGCAGGTTGGCGAAGCGTGGTTCGCGGACCTTTCGCAAGTGCCGAAGCAGGCGCTCTCGATGTCAGTGCGCCAGATTCTCAAAGCCAAGGAGATACTCGCCGTTGTACCCGACAGCCGGAAGGCGCAAGCGGTGAAACTCTGTTTTGAAGGCGAGATCGGCCCGCTGGCTCCAGCATCGGTTCTGCGTACACATCCCAATGCCACGGTGTATCTGGACAAGAATTCAGCGTCGTTGCTGAATTCGACCTTGCAGAATCGGTTTAAAGACGAATTGCCAGTGGCCGTTAACTGCTAGCGGTCCAATTACCCGAAGCCACTTATGGCGACGACGCTGAAGCCGGCTGCCACTCGCGCTGTCCCATCCCTCCGCTGGTGGATTGGCGGAATATTATTTGCTTCAACCGTCATCAACTACCTTGATCGCCAGACGCTGTCGCTTCTAGCTCCTTACTTAAAAATCGAATACGGTTGGACGAATACCGATTATGCCAACATCGTCATAGCATTTCGCGTCGCCTATTCGATTGGGCAAACCGTTTTCGGGAGGATGATGGATCGCGTTGGCACTCGCCGGGGATTAACCCTGACCGTCGCTTGGTATTCGCTTGTGTCTATTGCGACCTCATTGGCAAGAGGTCTATACAGCTTTGCTGGATTCCGGTTTATGCTCGGCGCCGGAGAATCCGCAAACTGGCCGGCCGCTACTAAGGCGGTTTCCGAGTGGTTTCCAAAGCACGAACGCGGATTGGCGACCGCACTGTTTGATAGCGGTTCCTCCATCGGAGGCGCCATCGCGCCTTTCATCATTCTGCCAATCTATTTCCGTTGGGGATGGCGTCCAGCATTCGCCATCCCCGGCTTGCTTGGGTTCATGTGGCTGATCGGCTGGCGCTGGATCTATCACCCACCAGAAGTGCACCCTCGCATCACTCAAGCTGAACTCCGGATGATCACGGCCGATAAGGCGGAATCCAATTCGCAGCCCGTGAGTAAGGCACGAACTCACTGGAGCAATCTTCTCAAGCTCCCGCAGACCTGGGGAACCATGATCGCTAAGACTTTTACCGACCCGGTTTGGTTCTTCGTGACCGATTGGTTTCCTATATTTCTGGTGGCTAAAGGCATCGAGCTCAGGAGCGGCCTAATCGCCGTGTGGGTACCGTTCATCGCCGCCGATCTGGGAAACTTCTTCGCTGGTGGCATTTCTGGATACTTGATCAGGCGCGGCTGGACACTTGGCGCTGCGCGCAAGGCCCTGGTAATTTTTGGAGGCATCGGGGTCACACTGCTCATTCCGACTATTTTTACCACTAATCTCTACCTGATCACGGCATTGTTCGCGATAGCGACTTTTTCTTATGCGTCTTTCACTACCATCGCGAACGTGCTGCCGTCTGACCTTTATAACAGTGATTCGGTTGCATCGGTCAGCGGCTTCAGCGGCACCGGTGCTGGGATTGGAACAATTATCGCGTTCAAACTGATCGGCCATTTTTCAGATGCACGAAGAGCAACCACGACCCATGCTTTCGATCCCATCGTCATCGTTGCGGGACTGGTTCCATTTGTGGGGATGATCCTAGTGCTGCTACTGGTCCGCAATACACGAGCCACGCAGGAAGGTTTGGTGCGAAGAATTTGAAGAGTGTCTGTAACACTCAACATTTCGAAGACGAGAAAAAGAACGTGATTACCGGTAACTAAAGAGATAAATGGTAGGCACGTGGGGACTCGAACCCCAGACCTCTACCGTGTCAAGCTCCTGTTCAACGGTAACTGATTGACATTCAACGGCACTGACAGCCAGCTTTGGCGTTGTAAGGACCTCTCAGGAACTGTTATTGGACCCTAATTGGACCCTGATTTGTCCGGTACTTCTACACGGTAAGCTCACGACTCGGTCACTGAGCGCAAAGGCGATATTTGTCAACAACCGCACAGTTTCCGGTTGCTGAACCACACGTTGTAGGCAAATTGCTTAATTTTGATTCGGGAGAGGGCTCGGTTGAGGAGTGCTGGCTTTCACCAAGTCTGTTTTTATTTCGAATTTCTGATTAGGTGACAGGTCAACCTCGGTGCTGAAGGTTTCATATCCGGGCAGACTGATGGCTATTTTTCGGTGCCCCGGCGCGACGAGCAAGCTCTTCGCGATTCCTCCGAACTCACCGGCGTGGCCCACGAATAAACCATCCAAGAAAACTGCCGCACGATCGGGATTGATAGATAATTTGATTTCGGCAGTAACGGGCGGCATCTTGAAGCGCAGATCCTTGACCATCTTCACTACGATCAGTTGCTTCTGTCCGGGCTGCAAAACGAGTTCGCGCGTGAAGTCTTGGTAACCGTTCTGGCGAACGGCGATCTTGTGCTCTCCGGGAAGCAGCAGGATTTTCTTCGATCCCTTGAGCTCGTCTAGGTAGCCAAGGTACTGGCCGTCAATCCAGACGCCGGAGGTTTTCTCTACCTTCGTGGCTCCCTCCAGTTGGATCTCTCCCAACACGTCATTACCGGCATAGCAGGTCACGGCCCATATTGATACGGAGCAAAGCATCAGTGCGCAACGTAAAAGGGGGATTCCGCGATCCATATAGCCACTGTCCGTTTTTCCAGTGTATGCCAGCGTACGCGGCATTTCCTGCTTACCTCGAATTCAAGACACCCGTCATCAGGCTCGTTTCGAAATTCGTTACCCGGTTTCATTGGCTTACGCCCCGCTGAACGTTAACTGCGAGACAGTGGTTCGGACGTACGCGCGGCCGCTACGACCGTAGCTGAGCGGTCGTCGCTCGATTGAACCGTCAGCTTGAGCCTGCGCCCCTGTGACAACTCTAGCGTAGAAATCATTTCTTAGCAGTACGCTTTCGCCGCGTCGAACCGAAAGCCCAAACTGCACCATTCTTACGTAATTGACCAGCCTGCCCAGCAGGCGTACGAAATCTGGAGGGGCAATTTCCGTCTCCGCACTGGAACTCTGGCAGATTGCACCACGATGCCGATGCAAGAGCCCCTCCGGGTTCAAGATGAGTCGAAAACGCAGGTATGCCACGAAGGCGCAGCTTGAGACATT
>WNGG01002600.1_pt1 | contig 47493 bp, 40 predicted proteins | sample 5400661 | NCBI WGS metagenome assembly WNGG01 (sample SAMN13153372, study PRJNA577476) | soil metagenome | isolation source: 100 cm soil or saprolite under Garry oak tree replicate 1 | place: USA:California | collected 2016-06-15 | reverse complement strand
ATCGTGATTCACCTGATATTGCAGTCACTGGCATTCATTGCGGCGATCTGCATTGTGGTGATCCTGGCGGGCTGGGGCCTTCAGCTGGCATTGGAGAAGATCGTTCACGATCCTCGCCAGAAGCAGACGTTGAAAACAGTTCTAAACCTGGGAACGCAACTGGTCGGCCTGTTTCTAATTCTGCTGATCATTTTCGGTGTACCACGGCAGATGCCAACGATCCTAGGTCTGGTGACTGCAGGACTGACGGTGGTGTTCCAGGATTTCATTCTCGCATTCTGCGGTTGGTTTGTTTTGATGGGGCCCAACGGAGTGAGGGTTCGGGACTGGGTAGAGATTGATGGTGTCGGCGGCGAGGTAGTACAGCTCGGGCTGTTCCGCACCTGGCTGCTGGAGACGGGAAACTGGACTGCCCATGGCCATCCTACAGGGAGAAGAGTCTCGTTTTTAAACGGCTATGCCATACGCGGCAAGTATTTCAACTTCTCAACTGTAGGACAGTGGATGTGGGATGAGATTAAGGTAAGCGTTCCTCCAGGCACGAGTATCCATCCGCTTCTCAAGGGGATCTACGAAGCGACCGTAAAGATAACGGAAGCGGACGCAAAAAGGGCGGAAGCGGAATGGAAGAGGGTGACGCACGAAGAAGGCTCACCACAGTTCAGCGCCATGCCGTCTGTGAATCTTAGGCCGGCGGGAGCCGGTGTCGACATCGTGATTCGCTATATCACTAGTGCCGGAGTAAGAGTTGAGACCCGCAATCGTCTGTTTGCGGTGATCGTTGAGCTGATGCAGGGCGAGTCCAAAGAGGATCGGAATCTGGCCCCACTTCCCACCCACGGAAGCCTGAAAGGCTGACGACCAGCGGTCGAGACTAGCACCGGGGATGACGTTTAGCGATCGATCTGCTTTACGCCATCCCCTTCCCGTGGCTCTGCACGAGCAGAGAGTTCCACAGAGTTGTCGATGCCGCCATGCGTCCTGCGTCGCGGCACTGATGTCACCAGAGTTTTTGACGACTCCTCCTCACGCCTCACCCGGCACAGCCGACTAAACCCGTAAACAATGAGCGGAGTCCCGGTTGCAGCCCCTAAGAATGCGCCGCCTGGATTCAGGCGTAATCCTCCTCCGAGAACAACGAAGAGGAACACGAATAAGCAGCACACCAGCGCATAGCTCTTAAGCGTCTGTCGCAAATTTGCGCTCCTTCCTAAGCAGCTGAATACAGCGGCTCGCCTGACGCAAGCAGGTCCGGTTCCTGGTGCGGGGACTTTGTGTAATGAGCGTGACAGCACCCCAAACAATTCACCGCCATCGTAATAGCGCAGACAGCCGGGCGAAAACGTCTCGGTATGCCGACGTTGTCTCCCGAACGAGAACAGAAAGATGGCAGAACGGTGCCAACCTGTGCTTTATCTTTGTCTTGCAAATCCAACTCCAGGCGGCCCTGAACTCCGCGAAACAAGATCGTCGACTCTAGCTGTGGACGCATACCGTTGCTGGGTGAAATCGGCCGATGCTGTGTAATCAGCAGCTCGTACGTGGATGCTTTCCGAAGCATCTCGATCCGCACCAGGACGGGCACCAGTACGATTGCGTGCGGGCCATTCCCTGCGATCGTCTCAACCGGATAAAAGCGTTCAGCCGACCGGCCATCTCCTTGGGCGAACGTCACATAATGCCCTACATCTCCCGCGGAACCGCCAGATTCAACTCCACGGACGACATAGCGCTTCGCCAAGTGTTGGTGCTCCAAGCTCACCGACGACGGTGCAGATATTCCACGTTCTCTTAAAACCCGCAGAGCGCTTCGAGAGAGTCGGAGTCCCATCGTGCTGAGAGAGATCATCGAGTTCATGAGGCGATCTCCGGAATCGGCTGCGCTTCCGCCTCGCGAATCGGACGACCAAGTGCTGCACGGATCGCCTCCTTGCGACAGCCCGCCCAGCAACGGTGGAACCTTGGGTCCTGAATCAAGATCGGCAAATTGTCGCCGCTTTTGTCGTGTCCACCTTCGGCGCACGATGGGCAACGCGTCACATAATTGCGGCCGACCTTCCGAAGAGAACCGACGTGCTCCAATATTCGGAATTCTGACCGCGGAAGGGCGAAGACACGAAGCGGGAACGAAAGGGCGAACCAAAGAGAAAGGGAGAAGAGCCGAAGGAGAAGAAAAACGACTGCGGGAAGAATGGGCTAGGGAGAAATGGCGAAAAAAAGAACGGACTGGGGAAGAAGAATGCGTCGAAGAAAAACGGCGAAAAGAAGAACGGTTCAGGGAAGAAGAACGGGTTCACGAAAAATGGCGAGAAGAAGAGCGGTCGCGGGAATAAGAATGCGCTTGGGAAAAACGGATTGAAGAAGAATTGCCGCGAGGAGAAAAGGACTTGCGACTTTGTTCCAAAGGGCAGTCCACTAGTCCCAAAACTGGTCGCGGAACGCGCAGCGGCTGAAAATCCTGCTTGAACTGGCCCCCCAGAAGTCCGTTGGAGACCCGGCAGGGCTGAAGACTCCGCCCGGGCAGGTACAACTGAAGCCCGCGGGGGGCGCGGCACAGGTGAAACTCCCGCTCGAATTGGCATGGCGGAAGTCAGCGGTGGGCGCGGGACAACCGAAGCGCGGCTCGCCATTGGCAGGGAGGGCCGGAGCGGCGGTCGCGGTACAAGTGGACGCTCCCGCCCCGAGGCCCTGGCTAGGCCGCCGTTCCGGAACGACTGTGAGATCCCAGGCCAATCTCTGAAACCGTGCATGGGTGGTTGCGAACGAGGAAATCTGGAGAATGCGGGCGGTACGGTGGAGAAGCGCGGAACATCGCCACGCTGGCTAAACCCCGGGTTACCCCTATGGGTAAAACCTGGCCCTCGGCTAAATCCGCCAGCACGCGAACCGAAAGAGCTGACCCTTTGCGCCGCGCAAGGAATTCCGCACGCGACGATGACGAGACCGAAGAGGAGCCAAATTCGCGGAGGCATTCTGCACCTCCTTTTGCAACCAAATTCTCTGTTAAAAGCATAGCGCAGACGGGCAGAACGATTGCCACACAAATGTCAAATTTCGGTCTTCCATTTGTTTGTATAATTGCCGGCCCCCAAGTCCTTAATCTCTCAACACCATGTCAAATTCTTGCTTATTGCAACATGCAATTCGCGCGAGGGTAGCTTCGAGGGCATCCAACAATTGTGGAGATGGTGACACAGGTTTTGGATGAATGCGCTTTAGAGAAACCGCAGCCGCCTCGGTGTGGTCATCTTTTCACCGGCATCCGCGCCCCTGTTGGTTCCGAATGCGTACGGGCCGCAGAGATCGTGGGACAATACGCTCGTTCGCCTCTAGACCTTCTGAAACTGTGGCCGTCTAAGCGTTATGTCTTCTCCGCTTCAGGCGATTGCGTCATCGCCTATGCGGTTGCAAACGGGACGGCCATCGCTTTGGGAGATCCGGTCGGACCTGAAGCTGAGATCGAACCCACCACTCGACGGTTTGTGCAGCTCTGCAAGAAAGAGCGCTGGGCAGTCGCCTTTTACCGTACGCTTCCAGATTTCTTGCCAACTTACCGGCGCCTGCAACTTAGGAAGCTGAAGATCGGCGACGATGCCATCGTCGAGCTTTCACGGTTCTCTCTGGAAGGCAGAACAAAGAGGGACATCCGCTCCAAGACGCGCCAACTGGAAGCGCAAGGCGTGAAAGTAGTCGAGTATGATCCGCCTCTGCCGTCTGCCATCATCGCCCAATTGAAGAACCTGTCCGATGAATGGCTGAAGATTCCCGGCCGCCGTGAGCGGACCTTTGCCGTCGGCTATTTTAATTCCGACTATTTGCAATCCACGCCGCTGCTCGCGGCGGTGAATGTCAGCGGCAAGATGCTCGCGTTCATCAATCTCATCTTCGTTGACAAAGATGAACTCACAGGCGACTTGATGCGCCGTCGCCCAAATGCGCCGAACGGCATCATGGACTACCTCTTCTTCAAGCTGCTCCAGTACGCAAAAGAACGAGAATATAGGAAAGTGAGCTTGGGCTTGGCGCCCATGACAGGGTTCCAGGAAGAAGAGCATGCCACAGTAGAAGAGCGCGTGATCCATGCATTACTACAAAAGCTGGATTTCCTCTTCAGCTTTCGCGGTCTATACCGCTACAAAGCCAAGTTTGCCACGTCGTGGGAACCGCGGTATTTGATCTACGAGAATATGTTGCAATTGCCGCGCACTGCGCTGGCCCTGCACCGATTGTCGGAAACGAAGGGTGAAACTGATGCTGGCCCCCTGAGTAGAGAGCGTCTCGCCTACAACCGCCGATGACTCCGCGTCGCAAATTTCCGCGTTGCGCAATGATCGTTGTTGCGCTGTGCGTTACGGCGGGAGCCCAGACCGCCACAGCCCGGAAGAACCCAGTGGACATCCGTGGGCGACCACAAAATATCTACCTGTATCCCGCCGCCGGTACCGGAGAGCATCCGAGGCTCTTGTTCGTTCCTGGCGATGCAGGTTGCCGAGGTTTCGCCGTTGCGATTGCAGAAGAGCTGGCGAAAGCTGCATATGATACCTATTGTCTCGATACGCTCCGATATCTCCGAAGTTCGACCGGTCAGACTGTGCTAAGCACGGCGGAGATTTCATCCGACTTTCGTCGGATCGCGCGCTGGATCGAGCCAAATGGGCATATGCGCCTTTTGCTCGTGGGCTGGTCAGAGGGCGCCGGGTTGGACCTGGCAGCCGCCGCAGATGGCGCCAATCACGACATCTTCTCGGGAGTGATCGCCATCGGCACGCCGGAAGCCAATATTCTGGCATGGCGTTGGCGGGATGCAGGCGCGTGGGTCACCAAACGCGTCCCCCACGAGCCCACTTTTAAGAGCGCTGAACTCATTCCAAACATCTCGCCCCTCCCATTGTTTCTCGTTGCCTCCACCTCGAATGAATATGTCACTCCAGAAGAAACGCGCGGCTTATTTTCTGCCGCACGAGAACCTAAGCAGCTGGTCATTATCGATGCACGGGACCACAAATTCGGGGGCAATACCGAAAGGTTCTTTACTGTTCTGCGACAGGCCCTGGACTGGATCGAGCAGCATCGGGCGGTATCGCAGACCAACGCCGTCCAATCACAACGTCGCTAATCATGATGTGTTCACGGGCTAATCGTGAATGAGATGGCATTCGAGTCCTTGCCGATACATCCCATAACGAAAGTGTTTCCTATCGCTCCGGAAACAGATGTCGTATTCCCGCTCGGCGGATTGAACACCAGCACTAGCACGGAGCCTGGCGTCGCAATATCGGCGGTTGTAATTGCGTATGTAGCTGCCAGCCGGTGCGTGAATTCCACTTCTTCTTCATAACGTTGTCCGAGCCGGCGCGGTCGGCGGAGATGAAGCCCATCTAATGTGAAAGCGAGGATCAGTTTGCAGCGACCGGCTCCACACTGTCCGCTCGCCGTCATAAGTGCTGGCGGTTTTGTAGTCGGCCCTCCAGCGCGGGTCCTTGCCTGCTACCGGCGTGGTGGATGGCATGGCGCTACTTAACACCGGAACTTTGTCATCAGTACCGCCAACAGTCTCCTCCCTAACGCTGTGTGCATTCGAGTGGAATTCCAGATCATCTTGACGCTGTTCAGCGATCGTACGCAACACAAAATCAGTCGTTGGACGAAAAGGCTTATATGGCAAGCTAAGATAAGAGACGTAGTTGTCGTTGCGAAATCGCACTTGCATGACTCTCGCCGTTCGTCATTTTCCAATAGACGACCACCTCTCCCTTCTCGTCTTTCCGCGGCGACATCGATCCTGTCGACCAGTCGATTCGCATCAAGAAAGTGCCATTCACTGTGGTGGGTGTTCTTGAACCCAAGGGACAGTCGCCGACAGGACAAGATCAAGATGACGTCGTTCTACTTCCTATGTCCACCGCGAAGCGTAAGGTGATCGGGTCAAATCCGCCAATGCCGACGCCGTAGATGCGATCATGATGAAGGTAAAAACGGCAACCAAATCCAGGTGGCGCAAGATGAGGCCAAAGCCCTCCTTCGGCAGCGAGGGGAACCTTTTAGAGCGGGCGATCATGTTTGTAAGGCAGGCGCTCTAACCAACTGAGCTAACCGCCCGAAAAAGCTTTCAGCTCTCAGCCATCAGCTCTCAGCTAAAACCTTATATTCGCGGCACCGCAGCCGAACTAGCGAAAAGATGCGAAAGAAAGGGCTTGCTTGCAGTATAGAGTCCGCGCGAAATGTGGGTCAAACTGGTGCAACTCTTCCCTGCTAGACTTCAAGCGTGCGCCGATTGATCGTCAATGCGGATGACTTCGGCATCGCTTCCGGAGTGAACCGAGGAGTTGTGGACGGCCACCAGAACGGAGTGGTAACTTCCGCTACGTTGATGGCCTGTGGAGCGCGGTTTGATGAAGCAGTGGCTTTGGCGGCACAGGCCCACAAACTGAGCGTGGGCTGCCACGTGGTGCTGGTGGATGGTTCGCCGATGCTCGCCGGATCGCAGGTGTCCAGCCTAACGGCGCCGAATTCAGGGCTTGAATCACGCTTTCGCGAGAGCCTGGTCAGCTTCGCGTTGCTGGCGGCGACTGGCCGACTCGATCGGCACCAGATCGAAGCTGAAATCACTGCCCAAATCCAAAAGCTGCAAGCCGCGGGAATCTCAGTGTCACACTTGGACAGTCACAAGCACACACACATGTTCCCGGTCGTGCTGAAATCCATGCTTAGGGCGGCGAGAAACTGCGGCGTGAGAGCGATAAGAAATCCATTCGAGCCGCTTATCTTCATCTCTATCTCTGCCAACATGATCTTTGCCAACATGCGGCAGTGGAAGCGGCAATTTCAGCTCAGGATTTTACGAGGCCATCGAGCAACTTTCCGCAAGGAACTGGCTGAGTCGGGGATGTTCACCCCGGATGGCTGCATCGGCATGGCCGCGACCGGAGGGCTGACCCTGGCAACGTTTCAGGCGCTCATCGAGAATCTGCCTGAAGGCACGTGGGAGTTCGTCAGCCATCCCGGATACCACGACGCGGACCTCAATCAGGTGAAGACCCGGCTGCGAGATTCGCGGGAAAAAGAACTGGCTATCCTGACCTCAGATTCGGTGAAACAGTTGTTGCATAACGAGCGAATTGAGCTGATCTCATACCGTGATCTCGCTTCGGTTATGGGCGCGCCACCGGAAGTACCATCACCTTTGACTCTAAAGAGTGACTGATTGCCACTTACGTGACCGTCCAGCCGCAGGTTATTATGGTGCCAACTCATGGACAAAAGGCCCGAATCTCGGGTTTCAGCCGATATCCCTGTGCGAGTGTGGGGCATGGATGCGGATGGCCGGCCATTTTTTCAGAATGCCACAGCGTGCAATCTCAGCAGCGAAGGCGCACAGCTCTCACGGGTCCACCATTCCCTGAAAACCGGCGAGATCATCGGAATTCAGTACGGGGACAAGAAGGCGCGCTTTCACGTCATTTGGGTCAAGGAATCGGGGATCCCCGGGCGGATCGAGGTAGGGATCAAAATTCTTGTAAACCAGCAGACCCCGTGGGGAGAGGTTACGGCAGGAAATCGTCCCGCAGGACTTAAAACCAAGCCTGGGGCTGAGAAGAGAATGTTTGCCCGGCACAAAGTCCTTTTTCCTCTTGAGATCAGCTTCTCGGATCAGCGGCGGGCGCACATGCAGTGCAACGCGACAGACATCGGTGGACGCGGATGCTACGTGGAAACTCTCCTGCCCTTGTCGATTGGTACGGAAGTCATCATCACGTTCTGGATTGATTCTGAAAAACTCAGCAGCAACGGCGTAGTCAGGGCCAGCGATCCCGGAGTAGGGATGGGAATTGAATTTACAACGATAGAATCCCACATTCAGCAACGGCTGCAAGAGTATCTCGAGAAAATCGACCAAGGTTTTGCGAGCGCTGCCAGCCAGAGCACCTAACCGTCGTATCTAAGCCGCAGAACATGCGAAATCCCAACCTGCTTTGAAAGGGCGGGGCCTCCGGCCGTGCCGTGGGTCGTTTTAAGCCCCGGTAATGGCGCGACTGGAAGCCGCGCCCTACCGAGGCAGGGCGAACTCCTTCACAAGGCTAAATTAGCCGTCACTGGGCAAAATCTGAATCCCTGCCCGGCTTTCGCCATCGAATCGGACATGCGCACGGAGCGGCTGAAAATTGGCATCACCTGTTATCCGACCTACGGCGGCAGCGGCGTAGTTGCCACCGAGCTTGGGTTGGAGCTAGCCCAGCGCGGACACGATGTCCATTTCATCTCTTATGCCCAGCCGATCCGCCTTACCGGTTCCTCCGCTAACGTTCATTATCATGAGGTCGAAGTCTCCCGCTATCCACTGTTTGACTATCCTCCTTACGACTTGGCGCTGGCCACCCGCATGGCGGAAGTGTCCGAATTGTATGAACTTGACCTACTGCACGTGCACTACGCCATCCCTCATTCCGTGAGCGCGATGCTGGCCCGGCAAATGCTCGCGGCGGGGCCAAAGCATCGGAAGTTGCCCTTCGTTACTACGCTGCACGGCACCGACATTACTCTCGTCGGCCAGGACCGTTCTTATCTGCCCATCACCCGCTTTTCAATCGAGCAAAGTGACGGGGTTACGGCCATCTCCGAGTATCTGCGCGAGCGCACAGTGCGGGAATTCGAGGTCAAGAACCATATCCAGGTGATCTACAACTTCGTGAATTGCGATGTCTACTGCAGAAAAAAAGGCAAGGAGCTGGAGGACCAGCGCGCCGAATATGCTCCGAATGGCGAGCGCATCCTGGTGCATGTGTCGAATTTCCGGCCAGTGAAGCGCGTGACCGACGTCATCGAAATCTTTGACCGGGTGCGTAAACAAATCCCCGCTAAGCTGCTTCTCCTGGGCGATGGGCCAGACCGCTCTCCAGCCGAGTGGCTCGCGGTCCAAAAGGGGATCCATAATGACGTCATCTTTCTGGGAAAGCGCGAGCAGGTGTACGAGACGCTCGGGATCTCTGACGTTTTGCTGCTGCCCAGTGAGCTCGAATCCTTCGGACTGGCTGCACTGGAGGCCATGGCCTCAGAGGTCGTACCTATCGCAACCAGTGTAGGCGGCGTTCCGGAAGTGATCGAGAACGGGACCGGGTTCCTGGCCGACGTTGGAGACATAGAAACCATGGCGCGCTATGCCATCGAAATCCTCAGCGAGGAAGGACGCCTGCGCGAGATCGGGAAAAAATGCCGAGCGTCGGCGCAAAAACGCTTCTGCACCACAAAAATCATTCCCCAATATGAAGACTTCTACCGGCGCGTGCTGGAACGTTCTTCGTAGAGTGTCGCGGGAAGGTTGGCATCGCCGGGCAGTACGGGCAGCCGCAATCGCACTAGAGTGCCGGTTCCGTTGCGGCTATCGATGGTCATTCGCGCGGTATCTCCATACAAAACTTTCAGCCTCTCGGCGACGTTGGCCATTCCAATTCCGCCCTCGCCAAGTCCGGTGGGACGCTCGAGAAGCTGAACCGAGGCCATCCCGATGCCGTCGTCTTCCACTTCGATGGTGAGGTGTGAATCTGAGAGCAGGCTGCGCAGATAGATGCTGCCGCCATCGATCTTCGACGACAGACCGTGCTTAAGGGAATTTTCCACCAGCGGCTGCAGCAACATGCTGGGTACCATCACATCGAGCGATCCCGGGTCCAATTCTTTGACGACCTTCAGCTTGTCGCGGCCGAAGCGGACCACCTCGATATCAAGGTAGTTGTCAATAAAATCCATTTCCTCCTGCAGGGGAACGAAGGCATCGCTCGAGTGCAGCAGGCGACGCAGGATAGTCGCAAGTTTGATGATCAGTTCGCGGGCGGTGTCCGGCGCGAACCGCACCAGCGACGAAATCGAATTCAGGGTATTAAAAAGAAAATGAGGATTGATCTGGTTCTGCAATGCCGCCATGCGCGCGTGCAGCAGGAGCCGTTCCTGCTCCTCTAATTTGATCTGCAGCCGTACCCCGGTCCAGATTTTCAGCTCGATAACGATCACGGTGACTGAAGTCGCATAGATCAGCACATCCACCCAGCGTGGATGAGGGACGTAGGCGTAACCAGGCATCCAGCGCGCCGCCTGAGACTGGACGAAGCGCAACCCCAGGATCATGATTAGGAACATCATCTGCCAATCAGAGAAGCTGGGCCGCGGCTCGGTACGTCGAATCCAGCGGTAAAGGCTGAGATAGTTGAATGGCGAGAATCTCCAGACCTCTTCGTGATTGGGCGCAAATTTTCTGAGTTGCCCGGCGGTCAGGCCGACTACGACGTTCAGTGGCAGCATCAGCCATGCGCCACTGAATACCGCAGGTAGCGCCAGCAAGGCTCCGCCAGTCACTCCAGCGAATCGGCCCGCGATTGCGCCCAAGAGAATAATGGTTTCGAACGAGAGATCGCCAGTGAACGTACTCTCAGCGCCGAACCTCACCCAAATACCAAGTGCCAGGTGGAACCCGATCCATTCGGAGACCGCCAGACAGAGCGCAAGATAAATCTTCTGCTTGATGGTCCGCTCTTCGCGGAACAGCAACGACTTGAATTCAACCGAGCGCACCAGGCCGGCAGCGACGGCCGCAGCGACACCCAGCTTCACCAGCAAGTTGATCAGGATGAGGCGGTATTCCATTTTTCACGACATCCATGCGGACAGACGCTTTAAAGAATGTAGCACCGTTCAATACGCGGGCGGCAGTCCCATCTTCCTCACGATGGCGCGATAGCGCTCGTCCGAGTGGAGGAAGTCGAAGAGGGGTTCGTTCTGCATAAATACCAGCCACGCCGAGTGTTCCCGCAAAGCATCATCCAGATATTTCAAGGTCATGTCCTTATCTCTAAGAGACGCGTAACCACTGGCTGTATCAAAAGGTGAAACGTACTCTCTGCGGGCCCGCGCCGTGTTGGTTCTCACGCTCCATTCTTCTACCCCTCTTTCTCCCCCCGCCCCGAAGGCATGATGCGCTGCAACCGCTGCTTCCGGCCGCCCGCTGATCCGCAACGCTTCCTCCAGACTCTGTTGTGATTCCTTCCACATGCCTTTCAGCCAGTAAGCCTGCGACAAGTAGAAAAGACCGACGAAGTTCGGCTGCGCCTTCCCGCGCAATTGAAGCTCACCGAGGGCAGCGTCAATCTGCCGCGTTTGAAGGTAGACCAGGCCCAAAGCCCATGGTTCGGCGAACGGATCAAGCTCCATGGACCGCTTTCCTTCTCGTACTGCCTCGTCTGGACGCTGCGCCACCACCAGAACATAGGAGTACAGATGATGGGCTTCGGCAAGGTTGGGATTGAGTTCCAGCGCGCGCAAAGACTCCTTCTCCGCGTTCCGCCAGTCCCACTTACCGAAGAGATAGAACGCGGCCAGCGAATTGTGGCCCTCAGCAACCGCATCGTCGAGTTCCACTGCCTTCCGAGCGGCCTCCCCGCCCTTTTGTATGGCTGGTTCCGGCGGTGCCAGCCCCTCGACCACGCTGGCAATGTAGTCGTCCGCTACACCGCTCCACGCGGCAGCGTAATCGGGCTGCAGCTGGATTGCATTTTCGAAATACTTGCGGCTGTTCTCATTGTCCATTGAGTACCAGAGGTAGTGTCCGCGCAAATAGGCATCGTGCGCTTCCGGATTGATGTGGCGCTGCGAACTGGCCGGGGCGACGGCAGCCTGAACCTCTTTCGCAATGATTTGCGAAAGTTCCAAAGGCAGGGAGAACGCGTCATTGAAGTCGCGGTCGTAACTTTCTGCCCAAACATGAGTGTCGCTAGGAGCATAGATCAACTGCAGGGTCATGTGTACGCCAGTTGCAGACCGCTCCACTGAGCCTTCCAGGATGCCATCCACTCCCAGCTCCCGCGCGATCTCCCGCAGTGGCCGTTTAGCACCTTTGTACTGCATGACTGAAGTCCGGGAGATCACTCGCAAAGAACGATTCTTGGCGAGCGCAGTGATGAGCTCGTCGGTCATCCCGTCGGCAAAATATTCTTGTGACGCATCACCGGAAAGGTTTGCTAGAGGAAGCACCGCGATGGAGCGGATCGAGGGGAGTTGACTCCGCATAAAAATCCGGTCTCGCAATCCTCCTCTGTTAAGTCCCAGCACCGTGGCCGCCAGCAGAAACCAAGCCGCTGCAGTTACTGCGGCGATCCACAACCGATGGGTATTTGAAAAAGCACCTTTGGGCAGCTCCCATTCGCCCAACCCGGACTTGAGTGGCTCCGGCGGTTGCTTTTCCTCCACAGCGGCGATTTTTGCGCCACTCCCATTCAACCTCTCCGCCACGAAGCGATAGCCCTTGCCGGTGACGGTCTGCACAAAACGGGGTTGCTCGGGGTCGTCCTTGAGCGCGAATCGGATCTTGCGAATCGCCGTGTTGATGCCGTGCTCCGTATCGACAAAAACGTCTTTTCCCCAGAGATGTTCAATTATTTGCTGCCGCGTGACGAGGTGGCCGTCCTTGGTCACGAGCAAAATCAACAACTCCATCGGTATCTTTTCCAGCTTAATTGGCCGACCCGCTCGGAGAAGTTCGTAGCGGTCACAATCCAACCCGAACTCGTCGAATTTTATCAGTCCGGCTGACACGAAGAGGCGCACTCCAGGCACGGAAGTATATCATCGAAATTCGCGGAAATCACCGTAAATATCTTTAATTCAATCACTTGCGACTTCACCAGTTCTTTACCATCAATTCACCAACCCTGCATGGCGCGGATTGCGCTTCTCCCGTAAACCTTCCGTCGCCGGCCAACTGGCCCCGAGGGAGACTTCCTTATGCAGAACACGTTCAAAACAAGAGTCATGGTTGCGGCTGTCGTCTTCGCATGTGTATTCGCCGCCAAGGCTAACGCCGAATGCGGAGACCTATCGAAATTCAAACCGGGCGCCTCGCTCCAACCGCAATCTTGGCAACGAATGGGTGATTTCGGAACTGCCTCGTTGTTGCAAGTATCCGAGAATGCCGAAGCTATTGTGGGGTTCTGGCAGGTGACCCTGACCGCCAAAGGCAACCCGGGACCACCCGATGGCACAGTTATCGACAAGGGGTTTTCTCAATGGCACAGCGATGGGACGGAAATCCTGAACTCATCACGTCCGCCGGTCACGCAAAGTTTCTGCCTGGGAGTGTGGAAAAAGGTGAGCCCTGGGCACTACAAGCTCAACCATTTCCCGATCAGCTGGGACCAGAACAGTAATCTGGTCGGCGTGGCGAACCTCCGCGAAGAAGTCACCCTGAGTCATGACGGGAAGACCTTTACTGGGACGTTCACGATCGATCAATATGATCAGGCCGGAAATCTTCTGGTTCACATCATCGGCCAAGTCAACGGAACACGTATCACCGTGGACACTACGGCAAGTAGCGTACTTTGAACACCTGGCAAAAAACATCGCCAAAGGCTCCGGCAGAGCGGTGGCTTGGAAGGTCTGCGACTCTGCCGATTTTTATGAAGCAGCCGCCAGTCAATATGGCCCGATGATTCCGCCGATTTGTCTTGCTGCCGGGGTTTCCTTTTGCGCGATCACGTCAAGATATTTCAGTCCTGTTCCTGTGTTGAACAAGACGACATTATCGTTCTCGGATAAGGAGCCATTTGCCCGAAGCTTGCGATAGGCTGCCAGGCTCGCGGCCCCTTCTGGAGCTGCGAAGATTCCCTCGGTGCGCGCCCAGTGGAGGACGGCATCTTTGATTTCGTGATCACTGACGGCCACGGCAGTGCCAAGGCTTTGTTTCAAAATATCCAGCACCAGGTAATCCCCGTACGGTCGTGGGACACGAAGCCCAGCGGCCACGGTGGAAGCATTGGGCCAGGCATCGACCGTAGTCTTCCCTTCATCCCACGCTTTAACGATGGGCGCGCATCCAGCAGCTTGTACAACAATCACGCGCGGACGCTGCTTCCCAGCCTTTTTCTCGGGAAGCCAGTCGAGTTGTTCCATTTCTTCGAAAGCCTTCCACATCCCGATCACGCCCACTCCGCCGCCGCTCGGGAAAATGACGGCATCGGGCAGCTTGCCACTGAGTTGCTCAAACAACTCGTAGGCCATGGTCTTTTTGCCCTCGACGCGATATGGCTCTTTTAGAGTGGAGAGGTCGAACCAGCCTTCCTGCTCTTTGCGTTCACTGACGATGCGGGCGCAATCGCTGATGAGACCGTTCACAAGCGTGACCTGAGCGCCGTAGGCCTCGCACTCGATCCGATTCGCCAGAGGCACATCTCGCGGCATGAAGATGTGCGCCTCCAAGCCGGACCGAGCAGCGTAGGCCGCAAGCGCGCTGGCTGCATTCCCTGCCGACGGCATGGCCAGCTTCTTCAGCCCGAAGGCTTTTGCGACGCGGATGGCGACAGAAATTCCGCGAGCTTTAAATGACCCAGTCGGATTTAGGCCTTCGTCTTTGATCCAGACATTGGGAAATTCGCGGCTGGGAATGAGCGGAGTGAATCCCTCGCCGAGGGAGACCGGCTCGACTTCAGGTAGAACCTCGCAATATCGCCAGAGGCTTGCCTCTCTTCCGCGCACAGTCTCTGGCCTAAAGTTTTGCTTTAAGGATTGCAGGTCGTAGCGCGCGTAGAGGATTCCGCCGTCCTGTGGACAAACGTTGCGCGGAATGTCGGCGGAGACCTGTGCACCACATTTGGTGCATTCAAGATGAGTAACTTGAGACACGGACAGAGTGTAGCAGGCTCGGGGTTTTCCGCTTTCACCGCGATGAGGTGGTGACTACGCATAGTCTCTGGCCGAAGCACACTGCTCCTAGCGGCGGCTCTCCACGATTTTGGCTAGCGTAATGGCACGGTCGCGAGTTCCCTCTTTAGCGAGGATGCTGACGTTCCCTATCTTTAAGCCGGTGGCTTTGGCGATATCAGCAGGGTCAGCAACGCACACGCATCACTCGCTGAAGGGGTGCCGGCAGCCCACGCGGTCACAGAACTCACGCCAGACAAGTCCAAGTCGGGCAATAAAAGGGCGGCACTGATAATCGCAACGGCCCCGATGGACGCCAGATCACGGATCGAGCAGCGAATCATTGGCTATTCTCCAAGAAATCCTAGGCTATGCCGCGCTTACCAGGCCAGCGGCATTTCCCTTAGATTTTATCCGGCCAGTCGACATCCAACCCATGTCTATTCAGAACGTAAAAGACGGAGTACGACAATTTTATCTTAAGTTGTGTCCACGCCATGACTTGCCTTGAGCACTTCGTGTTACGCAGCCGTTATGACACGCTAGATTGCGGGTAAGGTTTTGAGCAGGCCTTTGGCTTTGCGGAACCATGGTCTTTCGCGGCGGCGCAAGTATCCGGGCAGTGTAGGCTTCTTGGCGAGAATCCGCAGGGTCCATTCGCGGGCCTCTGCGTTTCGCCCTTGGGCGGCCAAGAAATTCGCATAATTCAAATAAGTCTCTGAGAGCGTGGAAATCTGAGTAGTTTTCTGGAAGAGCGCGTCGGCCTTTTCTACCTGTCCGGTCTGAGCGTAAGCGTGGGCCAACAATCCAGCGGCCCGATAAAAATCGTATTTTGGATCTTTCGCTGTGGCGCGTTCCAGATCAGCCACGGCAGCAGCAAAATCTCCCAGTTCGATCTCCGCCAGCCCCCGCCGATAGAACGGATCAGGTGAATCGGTGCGCGACGAAATAGCCTTGTCGTAGCATTGGCGCGCCCAAGCGTACTTCCCTTCTTCTAAATACAGGTCGGCCATTTCCTCGTAGTTCCCCGCCGATGGGTTGTCGAGGACAATGGCTTCGAGTTCACGAATTCTGCGGCGGCGCGGGAAAACTTTGAACGTCTGCCGCAAGAGGCCGAGATCAGGCAGAACCTCGACTGCGATATAGACAATCGCGCCAAGTCCACCACCAATGAGGATGATCCAGAGCCAATAAGTGTCTGGTCGGCGCCGGATGAAGTGCACGATGGCGATCCCCTGAAGAATAAAACCCCAGGGAAACAGAAGTGAGTAGAACCCCATAGGATCTTGCGAAATATACCAGAAGCGGGCTCTAGGCTGTAGGCTTCAGGCTTTGGGCTTCAGTTCTCAAGCTATGTAGCCCCGGACGCCCTCGTCCGGGGTGGGCGGACGAGGGCGTCCGCCCCTACATGTGCTATTGCGATGCTAGAATTCTTCCAGTGTCCCTTCCCATCCGTCTTCTCGCCATTGATATTGACGGTACTCTGCTCAACTCTCAATTCCACATCTCGCAAGCGGATCTTGAGGCTTTGCGCCAGGCCTATGAAAGCGGTGTAGAGGTTCTGCTGGTCACCGGACGCAGGCATACCTTCGCCCTGCCGATTGCCCAGCAGCTTGGATTTCCGCTTTGGCTGATCAGCTCCAATGGGGCGGTCACACGTTCGCTTGCGGGCGATAGTTTTCATCGCGACCTTCTGCCAGTTGAGACCTGCCGCCAGTTGTGTTCCACCATGCAGCAGTTCCGAGGCAATGCCGTTGTCACCTTCGACAAGGAATCCAAAGGCGCGCTGGTCCTCGAACGCATGGACGAACTCACTATCAGCATTCGGCGCTGGCTGGAAAAAAACCTGCAATTCATCGAGTTCGTGGTGCCCATCGAAGACGCGCTGATTACCGATCCGGTACAGGCCATGTTCTGTGGCCCAATTGCGCGTATGGGGGAAGCCCTGAGTTCTCTGGAGTCGAGCGGCTTGAAAGACCGTATTACAGTCCTGCGGACAGAGTATCCGTTGCGTGACCTCTCTATCGTTGACGTGCTCAATCGCGACTGTTCCAAGGGTCATGCGCTCGAGCGATGGGCGCGGCACCGTCGTATTCCGCGAGAGCAGGTCATGGCCATTGGTGATAACTATAATGACGTTGAAATGCTTGCCTTCGCCGGAGTCCCGTTTATCATGGGAAATGCATCCGAGGACCTGAAGGCCCGGGGCTGGCCGGTCACTCTGTCAAATGATGAGAATGGCGTGGCCGCAGCGATTGAGCAAGTGCTAGGGAAAGAGCCTGTCCTCACGTAGAGTCTTTGTACCGATGTTGGGGAATCTGTGAAATTCGCATTCCAATCCGCGGTGGCGCTTGTGGTGATCGCGGCTTCGCTGTGCGCGTCCGGAGCCGACCTTGCCATCTTGCGCAACGGGAACTCTATCCGGCATGAGCGGCGCCAGGTTGTGGGCCAGGTCACCAGGCTCTATCTGGGCGACACTGCGAGCGGTTATATCGAGATTCCGACAAACCAGATCGAGCGATTTGAGCGCGACATGGCGCCTGCTCCTGTGCTGGCAAAATCACAACCGCCCCCCTCACAGACGGCACCACCGCAATTGGCAACTGCACCTGCACTTAAGACCCAGACTGCGGCCATTTCACAGCTCAATCCAGTGAGCCTGGATAAGGTGAGCCTCAATAAGATGATCAGCGGAGCCGGCGAGAGGCACCAGCTAGACCCTGACTTCATCAACAGCGTGATTCGCGCCGAGAGCGGATTCAATAATCGCGCAGTATCCAGGAAAGGCGCGCAGGGACTGATGCAGCTCATGCCCCAGACGGCATCGCAGTTGGGAGTCAAGAATCCGTTTGATCCAAATGCCAATGTTGAAGGCGGAACCGAGTATCTGCGAGAGCTGCTGGAGAAGTACAACTTCGATGTGGTGAAGGCGTTGGCGGCTTACAATGCCGGGTCGAAGCGAGTAGACCAGTACCGCGGTGTGCCTCCTTATTACGAGACGCAGGCTTACATCGCCAGAATTATTCGCGACTTCAACCGGCAGAAATTGGCGGAGAATCCGGCGTTGGGGCGAAAAACGAAAAGCGCTTCGACGCGTTCCGCGCAAACTACAAGAACTACGGGGCGGCCGTCCGCAGAACACAGAGCCGCGGTAACGGGCTCACTGCCGCAGAGCCCGGGGCCGGCATCTCACTAGACCCTTTCTCTTCATTGACCCTTGGTGAAGCTCATATCACTTGGCACAGGAGTTGCGCATGAGCAGTTTCCCGAATCAATGACCAAGAAACGCATCCTCACTACGACAGTGGTGCTGGCCGCCCTCGGCCTGCTCATTTATTTTCAGGTACAGCACTGGCGAAGCTTTGATTGGGCGCGCTTTCGGAGCGCGAGCCGAGTTGAGCCTCTTCACGTAGCCGCTGCCATAGTTCTGATCTACGTCACTTATGTTTTGCGCGCCCTCCGCTGGAAAGTTTTTCTGGAGCCGATACGCAATACCCGGACCTGGGGTCTCGTTCCACCAACTTTCATTGGCTTTACCGGACTAGCGCTGCTCGGACGCCCCGGCGAATTTATTCGCCCTTATCTGATTGCCAGAAGAGAGCATTTGTCATTCGCTTCGCAGGTTGGCGTGTGGACGGTTGAGCGCATCTTCGACGTCGGCGCGTTTGCTGTCCTGATGGCGATTGACGTGTTCTTCTCTTCTGCAATCCGCGCGAACCCGTACCTGCATAAGTTCCGCATCGCGGCCGTCCTCCTTTGCGGAGTTGTGGCCCTAGCGAGCTTTTTTGCTTTCATGCTCCGCAAGCGTGGGCACCAGGTGGCTGCGTTTCTGCACAGCGTGACCGCCAAGTTTTCGGTCCGCCTGGCGCACGCCGTGGACCACAGAGTCCGCGCATTCGGCGAGGGACTCAATACAGTCGCCGGCTGGAAATCTCTTCTAAAGCTGGTCGTGATTTCCCTTGCTATGTGGTTTCTGATTGCGCTGGCATACCGCGAGGTGGCGCATTCCTATCCTCCCGAGGCGGCACAAGAAGGTCCTCCTTCGGTGGATGTGGAGACTGCCCACCTCGCGGAAATGCCGGCGGCCGCTGGGCAACCGTTAACGCCGGAAACGGTCGAGGCGCTCAGCAGCGCCCTCCAAAGCAGGGGATACACGCTGAGAGAAGTGAAGGACAACCTCTGGCTATTTCGCCAGAAGCGGCGAATCAAGCAAGTCGGGACTCGTCCACATTTGGCTGACATGGATGTTCCTCACGTGTTGCTGCTGATGGGATTCAGCATGGTGGGATCAATCGTACAATTGCCCGCGGTCGGAGGAGGAAGCCAGTTGGCCGTCATCAGCGCGCTCCAGGTGGTGTACGGAATTCCGCCGGAACTTGCCCTGAGTTGCGGCATTCTGCTTTGGCTGGTCAGTTTCATGTCGTGCATTCCCGTGGGCCTGACCTTCGCGCATCGAGAGCACTTGTCATTGCGAAGACTTTCGAAAGAAAGTCACGTTGCGGAAGAACAACAGGAAACAATCACCCAGGACACAGAGGAACAGGAAGGAAATCCTCAAACGAAACCGAGGCAACCGGAATTTCCTTCGTGAGCCGGAGCCTGCCCTGAGCGGTACCGAAGGGTGTCCTTCGTGGTTATTGATTTATCGCTGCTACAATAGAATTTCATCTCAATTCACCATGAAGTGCCCATTTTGCGGCTTTGCCAACGACAAGGTCGTGGATTCGCGCGAGAGCAAGGAAGCCGACTCCATTCGCCGGCGGCGCGAGTGTCTGAAATGCGAAAAGCGTTTCACCACTTACGAGCGCATTGACGAAATTCCCTACATGGTGGTGAAGAAAGACGGGCGCAGGGAAAAGTTTGATCGACAAAAAGTTCTGAACGGACTTCTGCGAGCTTGCGAAAAACGCCCTGTGCCAATCGGAAAACTGGAGCAGATCGTCAATGACGCCGAAGCTTTTGTGATCGAATCTGCGGAGCGCGAACGCAAGACCAGCGAAGTCGGCGAACTCATCATGAACCGCCTTCGCCGCTATGACAAGGTCGCCTATGTGCGCTTCGCGTCGGTTTATCTGGACTTTAAAGATGTACAAGAATTCATGACCGAACTGAAAGACCTTCTGAAGACGAAGGAGGCGGCGGAGCCCCAAGCCAAGGGTTCGGCAAAGACTATGTAGGGGCGGGCGCCTCACCCGCCCGGCCGAGCAAGGCTCGGCATCCTCATGGCGAGCCTAGCTCGCTAGCCCGGACGAGGGCGTCCGGACCTACGCGAACATTCATGCCTCACACCATTACTCTCATCCCCGGCGACGGTATTGGCACCGAAGTCACGCAAGCCGTGGTCCGCGTTCTCGAGGCCACAGGTGTACAGTTTGAGTGGGAAGAGGTTCAGGCGGGAGCCGAAGCCTTCGAGAAGTATCACGAATACATTCCCAAAGAACTGACCGAATCCATCGAGCGCACACACGTGGGCCTCAAGGGGCCGATCACCACTCCAATTGGTGGCGGGTTCGCCAGTATCAATGTCCAGTTGCGAAAGCAGTTCGAGCTCTACGCCAACTTCCGGCCTATCCGCAACCTGCCACATATTCCGACGCGCTATCCGGACGTAGATCTGATCATCGTCCGCGAGAACACGGAAGGGCTCTATTCCGGGCTGGAGCATGAAGTCGTTCCGGGGGTCGTCGAGAGCCTGAAAATCATCACCGAAAGAAGGTCCATGCCGTTCACAAAGCCAACATCATGAAGCTTTCGGACGGGCTGTTTCTGCGCTGCTCCCGGAATGTCGCGAAAGAATATCCTGAGATAACATACGGCGAGCAGATCGTTGACAACGCCTGCATGCAATTGGTGATGAATCCGTACCAGTACGATGTTCTGGTCATGGAAAACTTTTACGGAGACATCCTGTCTGATCTTTGCGCAGGCCTGGTAGGCGGTCTGGGACTGGTGCCCAGCGCGAATCTTGGTGACGGCTGTGCGATTTTCGAAGCTGTGCACGGTTCGGCGCCAGATATTGCTGGCAAAAACATGGCGAATCCAACAGCGCTATTGCGGTCTTCCCTGCTCATGCTGCGCCACGTTGGAGAACACGCAGCAGCGCTCAAGATCCGCAATGCTCTGGAAAAGGTATATCGAGACCGCGACAAACTGACGAAAGATGTAGGCGGCAAGGCCGGCACGTCAGAGTTTGCGGATTCGGTCATTGAAGCAATGCAGTCTGCACCCGAAGTAAAAACTGCGAAGGCAGACGTCGGTTAACACGAGCGGCTTAAGTTGCAGATGCGAATTTCGTCGATTTGCTTCCCCACGCCTTTTGACTTCAGAAGCCTTTCAGGACGCCGCTTGCAGCTCATTCCTATTTCGATCAGCGCGGAAACGTAGTAGTGCCGCGATATTGCCAACGCGATCTAGGGTGTCGTCCGGGGGCACCAGAACTAATCCGATGTTGGTCCGGATGGCCATGGGAACCAAAGCTTCGCAAACGTCGGGGAGATCCCGTGTAGCGCGTCCGCAGGCTGGGCAATACGAAACAAGATGCGAGTCAAGATGTCCGCATGCTGTGCATTCGACCGCACGCGCTGAATATTCGTGGGTCATAAGAATAGTCTCGACCTCACCGAGTTCGGTGGCTCGCAACACTCTTCTTAACCCGGTTACACCCCGACCATTGCTTCTGGCCCCATCCAAGGCCTCCCGGATCAAGGCCTGGTGGTGGCGGTGCAGAGACTCACGCAGGATTCGCTCTGCTTCCAGCCTTGCGAGTTCGTCAGTTATGCCAACCAAGTCTCCTGAGAAACGGCCCATGAGTCTTTCCTGAACATAGGGGTGAAGCTGGTTCTGGAAGTCGGGCCAGTTCACGTCATGGCAGCCGATGACTAGCGCTGCAAATTGTTTCTTTTCTGCGGCGTTCTTTAGGAATTCGGTTGCGTTACGAAAATGGCGACGCACTTCATCACTTGCATGGCGCTGTACGTGGCCTGCGTCATAACCGGCGTATCCATCACTGCGTCCATGACGTGGGAGCGGATTGGTAAGCGCACCCTGTTCTACGATCTGATCAAACTGGACCTCAAGAAAACGCGCTGCGTGCCGGTCGATCAGCGCAACCCACAGGCGAGGGTGCTCTGAAAACACTGGAGCCAGGGGCTTGAGATGGAAGCGACGGTTCACGAATAGCTTGGTTGCTGAAGGACTGGGAGGCAGATCGAATTCACGCCACAGACTGCGACCTGCGCATGCAAACACGGCCTTGGCTCGTGCCTGGTTTCCATGAAGACCTTCGGCCAGATGCAAAATCTTCTCCAGGTCCCCGATGGCATCGCGATTGCGACCGTTCAGTTGCAGTTCCTGCAGCGTCTTGCGAACCAGGTCCTTCGCCAGGATAGCTTCCTCCCGGTGCGACTTGTCCTGTGGCGTGCTGGGTTGGAAATAGAAGCTGATGGCGAGTTCATTGGGACCGTGGCATTCAAACGAGGCAAGCTTCCGCAGCTCTTCGCGAGAAATCATGAGGACACCCCGAAACTAATCTGTTCCTGTTGGTTGAAGCGGTCTGTTCTTAAATGGATTGTTCACGGGAAAGGAAAGGCGCAGTTTTTCGCGAGTGCCACGAATCGATTCCAGGACCTGATTGGGCTTGCGGTCGGTAATCGCAGCGATCTCGTCAACGGAAAATCCCTCAATCGCGTGCAGGATGAAGGCTTCGCGATCGGGGCGGCTTGCTCCCTGGAGTGCGAACTGCACCAGCGTGATCATTTCATCGGAATAAGCAATTTCTTCTGGGGTTGAGGTCCGTCGATCAGCAATAGCGCTCTCGGTAGTCATGGTCTCATCGGGCTGATGAAACTGCAGGCGGGGCTCGTCACTGGCCCGCTCATTGCGCTGGTGCCGCAATCCCTGCAAATGGACATCGGACTCGGACTCGGCCAACTCAGATTCAAAATCGTCCATCGCTTGAATGGCGAACCGGTACAGCCAGGGCTCGAGGGCCAAACGGTCTGGTTTGTCGATATTCTCGTCCAAGGCGCGGGCGACGGCCTCGTCCACGATTTCTTCCCAGTTCAGCGAACCTGGTTCAAATTGTCCCGAGCTCTCGCGAAAGACCAGTTCACGCTCGACAAACAGCTGCAGACGGCGACAATTTGCGTTCACATACGACCTGACATCATCCGCAGTCGCGGTCAATGGCGGAATTGAGGCAATAGTCTGCTCAAAAGGCACCTCCGCCGCAGCGCGGCCTTGGGCTCCACGGCGCCCCCGCCAGCGGTGTGAGCTGCGTAGAAGCTCTTTGTGCCTGCTGATCTGCCCCAGTAGATCATCAAACGCGGCTTTGACCGCCGCAGCCGCCGTCGGACCTGATTCCTGGACCGCCATTTGGCCTGAGGGGAGCCGTAAGTTCAGCGACACGGTCGTCCCTTCCCGGGCAGAGTTTTGCTCCACTAAGCCCTTCAGGTGGACTAGCTCAGGGCGAAAGACCTGCAGCCGCTTCTGGATCTTCCCTGTCCAGTGCTGCATTTCTTTGTCGATGTCGGGAGTTCTCTGGAGCTTGTAGCTGATGTGCACATTCATGCATGCCTCGGATGCGGGAGAAGGTCCCGTGAAGCTCTCGCAATAGGGCGATTCTACACCCGCCAGCACGGAGTAAGGAGGGGAAATTAAGAACAACTCAGGCATCCTGCAGGGCCAGTAAAACAATCAGTGCTCCAGATGAACTACCGATGAGGAAAATATAAGGGCAACAAGCAACTCGGTTTGTGGCCGCATGAGTCTAAGTCGCGCATGCAAAAAGGTTGGCTGCTTTACAGGATATTCTTTTACGTTTCATTGATCTCGGCCTTGGCAGCCATCGAAATTGGCTGCGGAGGCGGTGTTCCCGGCAATCCGCCACCTGTGACGGCTGGAACTGGAAGAATCCCGGTGGTGGCACACGTCTTCGTCCTAGTCGAGGAGAACCACGCTTACAGCAGCGTCATCGGCAATTCGGCCATGCCCTATACCAATGGGCTTGCCAATCAGTACGCTTTGGCGACGCAGTATTACGCGGACCGCCACAACTCCCTGCCGAACTACTTCATGCTTACGGTGGGAAACCTGATTACGACCAACGACCTGTACACCGGAACCGTAACTGCCGATAACGTTGTCCGTGCGCTGACGGCGGCCGGCAAGAGCTGGAAGGTGTACGCTGAAAGTCTGCCGAACGTTGGGTACTTAGGACCGAGCGTAATCCCATATGGGAAGGACCACAATCCTTTTACTTATTTTTCGGATGTGCTCCACAGCAGTTCTCAAGCTGCCAATGTGGTTCCTTTTACCCAGCTTGCAACTGACTTGAAGAATGGCACCTTGCCTGACTATGCAATGATTGTTCCTGACTTTTCGAACGACGGGCATAACTGTCCCCCTGCGATGTCGAGCTGCACCGACACGCAGAAGCTTGCGAACATCGACAATTGGGTGTCGAAGAATGTTGGTCCTCTGATCCAGAGCCCCGCCTTCCAGAATTCGCTGCTGATATACACATGGGACGAATCTGTTATTACCGATCTCACAAACCGGGGCGGACACGTGGCGACAATTCTGGTCAGCCCGAAAGTCAGAGCTGGGTATAAATCGACGACGATGTATCAGCACCAGAGCGCTCTCCGCCTCACCATGCAACTTCTCGGTGTCACCGATTACCCGGGTCTGGCAGCCAGCGCACCCGACATGAAAGAGTTCTTCTAGAGACAGAACTCCCCAGCCGTGGCGGGCACGTTCATGCACGTCTAACAGGAGACGCAGGGAATCATCGCAGGAAGATCAGGGCCGGAAGTCTCATACCGCTACGGTGACTGACGTTTCCGTGCGAGTGACAGGATGGTAGAGCGTGTCGCGCTCGACCGGTTCGCGACCGGCTTCGCGGATCAGGCGAATTAATTCCTCACGTCGCATGCCCTGCGGGGTGGTGGCTCCGGCATCGTGGTAGATTTTTTCTTCGATCACGGTACCGTCGAGGTCATCTGCTCCAAATCGCAAAGCAATTTGCGCAATCTTCGGTGTCAACATCTGCCAATAAGCTTTGACATGCGGAAAATTGTCCAGCACCAGACGGCTGACTGCGATCTGCTTGATGTCAAGCATGCCGGTAGTTTTTGGGAGATGTTCCAGCGGCGTATTGTCAGGATGAAAAGCCAGGGGAATAAAAGTTTGGAAGCCTCCGGTTTCATCCTGCAGGGCGCGCAATTTGAGTAGATGGTCTACGCGGTCTTCGTCGTTCTCCACATGCCCGTAGAGCATGGTGGCGTTGGATTTTAGACCAATTTTGTGGGCCATGCGGGCGGTGTCGAGCCACTGATCGCCATCAATCTTGTGGTCGCAAATAACATGGCGCACCCGGTCGGCAAAAATCTCCGCACCGCCGCCGGGCAGCGAATCCACGCCAGCTGCTTTTAGTTGTTCTAAAGTCTCGGCAATAGAGAGCTTGGCGCGTTTTGCCAAATACGCGACCTCCACCATGGTGAAGGCCTTCAAATGCACTTGCGGAAAGCGCTGCTTCAAGCCGGAAACGAGATCCAGAAAATATTGGAACGGCAAGTCGGGATGCAGCCCACCAACAATGTGAAACTCGGTAACTGCTTCGCTATAACCCGATGCAGCAGTTTCAAACGCTTCTTCGAGTGCCATGGTGTAGGCCCCCGGCGCGTCCTTTTTCCTGCCGAATGCACATAGGCGGCACGCGGCTACACAGACATTGGTCGGATTGATGTGACGGTTGACGTTGAAATAAGTCTTGTCCCCATGCATCCGCTCGCGAACCGAATTCGCCAGCCAGCCTACGGCGAGTATGTCGCCAGTCCGATAGAGTGCCAGAGCATCTTCCGCACTCAGCCGCTCGCGCGCGCGAACTTTCTCGTGCACTGAATGAAGGTGTTGGTCTTCAGTTTGGAACGGATGGGTTCGGAAAGGGTGCGCTTCCGCCATATATGGATGATACCGCACGCGATGATTTGTGACCCAGGTTTCTGACGGCTTGACGCATAAAGCTCACACTGCAACTCATGCCCGAAGGAGTCTGGGCGTACTCTCAATGTGGCGAGGGCTGGAATAGCAGTGCCGCGAATGCTGCTAGATTCCGCCGCCAGACCATCCAGCTGTGCATTCCGGGGGTTTCAATGTCGGTGTACTGCACACCTCTATCCTTCAGCCATGACTTAATCTCGCGATTGGGTCTTATGAGGCCATCTTCGGTGCCGCAGGCAATCCAGAGCGACTTTAGTTTCTTGTTAAGGTTCGCGTCGAGGCCGGGAAACTCCGCGCTGAATTCCTGGTATTCGAGTCCGCCGGAGCTAAAAGCACCGATCCAGGCAAACTTATCCGTATGATTCAGACCGCTCAGAAGCGACTCCGCGCCTCCCATGGAAAGCCCGGCGATGGCGCGGGATTCAGGATCGTTCTTTGTCTTGTAGGATTCCTCGACCCGGGGCATGACTTCGGCGAGCAGAACGTCAGTGAATCTTGAAAGATTACGCCGGGCCAATTCCTTATCTTCTCCCCAGGCCCGCCGGATGACTTGCATGTCTCCATAGCACAGAGGCATCACTACGACCATCGGCTTGGCCTTTCCCTGTGCGATCAGGTTATCGAGTATCACGTTCGCCATGCCTACGGCCAACCACCCATTGGTGTTGTCGCTGAAGCCGTGCAGCAAATACAGAACAGGATAACGCTGCTTGCCGCGCGGGTCGTAATTGGGAGGAGTGTAAACGTAGAAATCGCGGTCATCGCCAGCAATTTTTGAATGATAGAAATGTTGGTGAATTTCGCCGTGAGGCACCTCTCTCACTTCCCAGGGTAGCGAAGGTCCTGGAATATGCACAGCACTCTGGGTGAATAGCAGGTTCGGCTTCATTAAAGGATTTGATGGGTCGATGAGAGACACGCCATCCGCGACCAGCGAATAACCGTAAATATCCGGTTGCAAGGGACCGACAGTTGTACTCCAGATGCCGTGCTCGTCCTTTTGCATGGGCACCGGAGCGCCTTGGCCTTCAATCGAGACCTCAACTTTAGCGGCATTGGGCGCAGCGAGACGAAACGTGACGTGCCCGTCCGGCTGAACTTCGGGCGAAATAATGCGCGCAGGCGGTTGAGCAAACAGAGCGAACGAAAGAAAAAGCACCACCCACGAAGTCAGAACAATGGAGTTCTTCATATCCCTCCAAATGGAGCGGCTACATCGCGCGGCGAAACAGCAAATCCAGGGCAAGGAGAACGAAAAACACTACCGCAATGATTCCGTTCATGGTAAAAAACGCGGCGTTCAGTTTACTTAAATCGTCTTCGGATACCAAGGAGTGCTCATAAGCCAGCAGCAGAAACACAGCAATTACGCCGAGGACCGCAAAATTCCCCAAACCAAAGACCCAAACCAAGGACGCCAAGAGCAACAACATGAACAAGTGGAAGGCGCGCGCGATCCACAGCGCATTGCCAATGCCGCAATAACGGGGGATTGAGTGCAATCCGGCTTGCTGGTCGAATTGGAGGTCTTGGCAGGCATAGAGCACGTCAAAGCCTCCAACCCAGAAAGTCACAGCGGCGGTAAGGAGCAGGATTCTCGGATCGAGTGAGCCCCGGACTGAGATCCATGCGGCTGCGGGCGCGATTCCCAAAGCGAACCCCAGTACGAGATGCGACCAGCGAGTCCAGCGCTTGGTGTACGAATAGAGCAGCAAAATTGTCAGCGCGAGAGGGGACAGCAAAAATGCAAGCCGGTTCAGCTGCCACGCCGCCAGCACAAAGACTCCGCAAGCTAGAATTACGAAATTTCTGACAAAACCTTGTGTAAGCACCCCTGCCGGCAATGCCCGCGCGCGAGTGCGAGGATTGGCAGCGTCAATCGAAGCGTCGGCAAGGCGATTGAAGGACATGGCCGCAGAGCGCGCAGCTACCATGGCGACGATGATCCACAAAAGCTGGTGCGGCGTGGGCACGCCTCTGGCGGCTAGCATGGCCCCACAGAGGGCGAATGGCATCGCAAATACTGAGTGCTCCCACTTGATCATCTCCAGTGTGACTCGCAGATTTTTCAGGAAGGGCACATCACATTTTAGAGCACGGAGAGCAAAAAGGTCGGCCAATAGAAAAAGCCGGGACCCAGCGGGCTCCGGCTTTTCGTACGCTGATGCAGCAACTTATTTGCCCACCACCAACTTGTCATCGACGCTGAAGACGTTCGGAACAGCCTTTGCCTGCATCTCGGCTATTTGCTTGTCCATCTGGCTGTCCACAACGCCATAGAGCGTCACGTGTCCGTTTTCGACGACGATACGAATGGGCTTCTGCGGATCCTGAGCGTATCTTGAAAGCACACTGTTTCCGTAAATCGCTCGAGCCACGTTGAGACGAATCTCGTCATCCATCGGCGACGCCGGCAATACATTGATATTGTCAACTACGTCCTTCACTCCCGGCGTAGTCTCCGCGATTGCGATAGCAGAATTACGGGCTGGGTAATCGCGAACATCACCGCTCAAGGTGACAACCCCGTTCTGCACATTTAGCGCAATCGCGTTGAACGCGATTCCGAAGCCGACGCGGTCATAGCGCAGTTTTTCCGACAGCTGCTCGCGAAGCTGCTGGTCGGACGCGCTGCTCTCAACGTCCAGGTGATTACGAACGCCTTGGACGTGTTCGAGCTTGTCTACTTTTTTCCCAGCGTCGAGTTTGTCAATCAGGAGCTTGGTTGTACCCTGCAGCGTGACAATGCCGTCATCGGTGGTGGCGGTTATGCCTTTCCATTTGTCTTTGGAGTTCAAAACTCTCGTCACTTCCTGTTGAATCTGCTGATCGTAGCGTCCTGTACCCACGGCATTTTGTGCCCAGGTAGATATTGCTAACAGCACAGTTAGGATTACTAAGAATGTTTTTCTCATTCCTCTGCACCTTCCCTTCTTTTAACAACCGCCCGCGCGACGGGCCCCACACTTGAAGACTCGAAAACTGCTCTAAGGGTTGCTCCGCATATCCTGCTGAAATGCGGTAACTTAATACCCCTCTGCTCCGACGAGCGGGACAAATCGACATCCCTCGAGCACTTCGACGACAGGGTTGCCATTCTGCTTGCGGACCAGTTGTAACTCCTGCGCATGCGGCGGGCCGACTGGAATCACCATTCGGCCAATATCTGAGAGCTGCTCCAGCAGACTCGGAGGCACGCTGGGGGCGGCAGCCGATACCAGAATCGCATCAAACGGCGCGAACTCGCGCAAGCCATGGCTTCCGTCGCCGACGATTACCCTCACATTGTTTAAATCCAGACCAGCAAGGATTTTTTCTGCCCTGCGGGCCAGCGTAGCGAAGCGTTCGACGGAATACACAGCGTGGGCCAGCACTGCTAGCAAGGCGGCCTGATATCCGGAGCCGGTGCCGACTTCGAGCACGGATTCTGATCCACTCAGAGCCAGCGCCTGTATTGACACCGCAATAATGAAGGGCTGGGAGATCGTCTGGTTCTCGCCAATCGGAATGGGATGATCACCATAGGCCTGTGATTTGTACTCCTCGGGAACGAAGAGGTGGCGGGGAATTTGCAGCATTGCCTCGAGAACACGTTGGTCGCGAATGCCGCGACGTTGAAGCTGCGACTCGACCATTTGGCGGCGTTCGCTGGCAAGGTGCGCCGTTTCCAGAGCTGCGTCTGATCCTGACATGGCGACTTCTTTGGATGCTCGCACAGCAATTCCGGAAGCAAGCCGGCTATCGCTTGCGTCGCCGGATTTTCACGTCAAAGCTGACCACGCCATTCTGGTCTCGGATGGCCACGATCGAAACGTTTCGCGAGACATTATATTCCGCGCGAATCACCTGCTGGGAGGTTTGCGCAACGTTGGTGGTGTACGTAAGCGTGAGATTATCTTTTACCTGCTGCTCGATAGTCACGGCTGGACCACTCTGCGTTGGCGATGTTTCCGTAGCTAGTCCTTGCGGATCGATCTTGATCCGGCTGTTGCCAAACAGTCGCTGCGTCCGGTTGTTCAGCGTCGCATTTAGCGCGGCAGCCAGCAGCGCATTGGAAGCCTGCTGGCTGAATGCGGACTGGCTCGTCTGTTGAAGCTGCGCCGACTCCTCCGTTGTTTGCCCAAAAGCAAGGAGCGTAATGATGTCTGAGGTTGGCAGGGGAGGATCGGAGCGGTAGTTCGTCTTCAGGCCGTTCGGAACGCTGATGTCACCGCTCAGGGAGAGCGTGATGTCATAGTCACGAATACGAGTGATCGCTTCCAGGTCTAAGAACGGAGTTGTCTTCGCTGAATTGCTGAAGGTAACGCCACCTCGCTCGAGACGATATTTGGTGCCATTCAAGTACGCCTCGCCCTCGAAGACGTCTGCCCGGCCCAGCAGAACCGGTTTCGCCGCGTTGCCTCGTACGCGCAGGTCTGCTTCCCCTTGCAGACGGACAACGCTCGTCTGCATCTGTAGCTCGGGGGTGGTAACGACGTGCAGATCCAAACGGATATTATTCAGCACCGGGTCAGTCTGAGGAAGGCCGGATACCTGCGCGCTGCGTTCGAGGTATGCGCCGAAGTCGAATCCGGGCGTGAAACCCAGTTTTGTAATCGTGATATCGCCAGAAAGCAGCGAACCGGAGGAACTCCCGCTCCAGTGAAGGTCTGCGTCGGCAGTAGAACTGACTCCGGGTGGATAACGCAATCGCACAGCACCGGCCGAGGCGGTGAGATCGAAATTGATCTGCTTCCCGGTCAGATCCGCATGTCCGGTGAATGCGATTGTGCCACCGCCGGTTCGCGCCCTCAGGCTCTCGATTGTGATTCGGTTTTGGTTGAAGAGGAACGTACCGTTAATCTCGCTGAGGGCACTCGGCAAGTTGACATCTGAAACCGAGCCATTTTGGACCTGCAAGTTGCCTTTCACCATGGGAGTATCGATGGTGCCGGTTACACGTACCTCCCCGGTCAAGGTCCCTGAACTGGTGAAATCGGGATCGTAAGTCTGAATGAGCTTAAGGTCGACCTTTCCGTTCCCCTGGAAATCCAGGGTCCGCTGGCCGGCAAATTGTGCGGAACCGCTTCCAGAAAAGTCCGTGTTCTCACCGAGGATATGGAAGCTGTCGACCTTGACCGCGCGATCGGAGACCGTAAAACGAATTGGGCCACTATTGTGAAGCTTCACTTTCTCGACCTCGGCAGAGAGATCAGTAAGATTTCCAACCACACTCAACTGCTGTGGATTGCGCAACGGCCCTTGCAGCCGGAGATCTCCAGCCAGGGCAGAGTGGCCGGTGAGGTGCCCGTGGAGGTAGGCTTCCACGAATGAGTCCGCATCCAAATGAGTAAAGTGGAAATCAATCTGGGCGGGCCACAGGTCACGCAGGAGGACGCTTCCGTCAATCGACAGGTCGGCGTTCTTGAAATCCGAATGCCCGGTGAGGCGCAGGTTGGGACCGCGCGAAACCGCGTTCAGCAGAAAATCTCCAGCCATCTCGTCGTTGAAGGCTACGTTTCGGAGGTGCAGATTCGCGGTGACCTCAGGTTCGGCGACGGTGCCCGAGGCTCGCGCGGAAAAGTCGAGCTTGCCGGCAATCTTGATTCGAGAACGCTCAAGCGGCGAAATCTCAGCCAGGTCGAAATCGGTCCCGGTCAAACTTAGTAGAAAGACTTGGGACAATCGATCGTAAGTGCCATTGCCGGCGATTCGAGCTGGCCCGCGCGCTATATGCAGGTCTTTCAATGTGAGCTGACTCCCGCTGACCGCCAGAAACGCACTCGCAGAATCAAACGGGTAGCCCTGAACCGAGGCCTGCGAAAGACTAAAACTCCCTTGCCCTTGCGGCTTCGACATGGTTCCGGAAAGTTCGAGGCCCACGCCGAGTTTTCCCGAGATTTGGTAGTCATAGCCCGCGAGTCGTGCGGCTTCGGCCGCGTCCGCGTTCTGGATATCCAAATGGAGGTGGAATGGAGCATCGGGCGCGAAGTTCCAGGCAAGCAGCCCAGCATTGCCATCCAGTTTCAGGATTGTGTCTCCGCTGCGAAAGACGGCATTCCGCGTGACGAGGCTGCGGGACGAAACCTGCACGTCCGCATCTAAAGAGTCCCAATGAAACGGTTGCGATGCAGCCCGTGCACCGCTCGGAATCTGGGTATCGAAATTCTGCACCTGCAGATTACCCGCCAGGGCTACGTTCGAGAGCCTTCCCGTGGCAGTTCCGCTGAAGACAGCGCGGCCGTGAAGCCTGAAGGGCAAACCCGTTGGGAAGAGTTCGGCGATGACCGGTTGCCATTCCCGCAAGTCAGTGGTCGCAAAAGTAAACTTGAGAGGAGCTGAAGTAGACAGCGCGCCTGAGGCATGCACCAGCGTAGCTGGCGTGGCTGCCGTCATGTCACCAATCGCCAAATCACCAGATCGTGCGTCGTAGGTGGCATGCGCGCTTGCAGTGAGCGGAATTTGCCCGGCCTGCATCCGGCTTGGCCGGGTGACCTCAATTGCCATCGCAGTGTTGGCATTGCGGATGGACTGTCTCCATCGCATTTCCGATGTACCCGAAATATTTCCTGCAAGTTTCAGCTTATTTACCGAACGAAACTGCGGCCCCAGACTGGCCAGCATGTCTGCAAGAAAGAGGTCTTTCGCTCGTACCTTAATCATTCCGCGTTGCTCCTCTTTCGAGTTCTTTGACGGCTTCAGGGAAAGCTGCCAGCCAGAAATCTCCGCCTCCGAGGTGAAGCTGCCCCGGAGGAGCTGCCCTTCAACCTGGGAAATCGAGACTTTCTGGGGATCAAGTGAGAACTTGCCCGCGGCACTAACGTTCCGGCCGGAGAAAGTATTGTCCTGCCACGATAGATCGCGCACGCCGAATTTCCCGGATGAAGAGAAACTGGCAGCCGACCATGAGCCGTCCCCGTTGATCGCCAGCGTTCCCGCCTTCAATTGCGGCTGATGCGAAACCGCCGCAGCCTGCGCAAGATCCAGAACCAGGTCGTATTTGCCCTTCGCTACTGGATTTTGGAAGCTCGCCACGATTCCCGAGGCCTGAAGTCGCGACCCTTCTGAAGTCGCTTTCAGTGACCTAACCTCGATTCCGTTTTTGTCGATAGCAAAAGCCGCTTGTCCTGCCCACGCCACCCGGCGATATCCGTCGAACTGGGTCTCCGCTTTACCAATCGCCAGAGTGCCCGAATAGCGGCGATGAATAAACGAATAGTCCAAAGTGGCCGAGATGTCATTCGAGGTAAAGTCCAAGGGCACGCGCTGGTCCTGCCATAGCAGTTCGCCACGCTGGACGTTCAGCCGGTCAATCGAAAACGCCAAGAGCTGTTCGAAATCCACCCCACCCTGTTGCTTGGGACTCGGCTGGTTGGAACTGCCATCGGGGTAGAAGATTATGTGAATAACAGGGTGTTGCAATGTCAGAGAATGAAAGCCTATCTTGGCACCGAGGGCGGAGGACAGATTCACCGTTGCAAGCATACTGTCCACGTGCACGTAGGGGACTTCGCGGGCAGACTCCCGGCCATGAATCGTCAGGTCCCGGACCTCCACCTGCAAGCGCAGCGGAATCGCATGGAAACTACCCAGCTCCACTCGCCCCTCGGTTGCGCGCTCGATGGCTGCGATCAGCCGGCCGCGGACCATTTGCTGGAAAGACGCGGTAGTCGAATACCAGAGCAATCCAGAAAAAAAGAGCAGGAAGAGCAGGCATGCCAATAAGAGATACTGCATCACCCTTCGCCATCGGATCACAAGTCTGCTCATTGTGCCTGCACCCGCGGTTCAGATGGACCAGGGACAAACACTCGAATCAGGGCTTGTGAGCGCAGCGTCTCCAGCCAGGAAGTGAGCAGCTGATTTATTTGTTGCTGGACCAGAAGCTCACGGATTTTCGGCGCGGCTTGTGCGAGACTTATTTGTGCGCCGCCGGAGCGAATCAGTTGCGGAAGCAGTTGCTCTTTGTAGTAGCTCTCTATAGCACCGGCGTCGATTTGGACGGAAGGACGCAGGCGGATCTCCACCAAGCGCAACTGGTTCAGTTCGAACGCAATATGATTCCTGATGCCTGCTTCAGTGAGACTGTAACTCGACAGTGCCGCGCTCCACGACGCGGCATTGTGGTTCCCAACGTAATCCTTCTTTACTCCTTCTATCTGCTTATCGATGTCGTCAGAACCTGCGGGTTTAATTTCTGGGGTGTGGATTTGCTCGCGCAGAAGCTCCTGGTCAATGATCCGGTCCAGCATAGCTTTGCGATCCTCAGGGGTTAATTCCCCAAGGGAGCGTTCGGTCATGAAACACTCGTATCGCAACTCGGCCTCCAAGTCGCTCTGCAGGATTACGTGTCCGTTCACGTTCGCGACAATGCGGTCAAGCACTTCTCCTGCCCAGAGCCGGGCGGCGCTGAGTACGAGCAATCCGAGCATGATCCATCGCGTGGGCATCAGAACGTCTGTCCGATACTAAAGTAAACGTTGAACGGGCTGGCTTGTTTCGTTCCGCTGAAGTTATAAATTGCCGGCGTTGTGGACGTTGCCGGCGTCACCAGGAGGGAGCCTGGGTAAACCGTTGGATTCAGGTTGTATCCGAAATCAAAACGAACCGGGCCGACCGGTGTTTTGTAGCGAACGCCTAGTCCTATGGCGTGAGAAATGTAATCGTAGCGGCACAGAGTAGCGCCCGACCCGGTGACCAGTTGAGTGCCAACCATTTGCGATGAGCACAAGCTCGTGTTCTGGCGCCAATGGAGGAGGCTATCCAGCATGTGATTGCCGTTGGTGAAGACGTTGCCCATGTCATGAAAGACGGCGAAGCTCAGGTTGTCTTGCACCCAGGGAAGCGTGGGTGGAGGGAATCGCAGTTCGAAATTGTTCAGGAAGAGGGCGGAGCCTCCCAGGGGGAAACCCGTGAGCGGGTCGCGGGGCCCGGCCTGATTCAGGCCAAAGCCGCGGTGGGAGTTGCCGCCTCCCATGAACAACCGCTCGGGCAAAGGAATCAAAGTCTCATTCCCACTCGGCGACTGGCTCGGTTGAGTAATAACGGTGTTCCCAAATGCATTTTCCACGCCTATTCGCGTGGAACGAGCAAACACGATTTCCTTAGTAGACTTCGGCTGCTTGGCAAACGGGTGATACGTGGCATTCTGCACCAACACCCGGCTGAAATCTGCCTGTGAGCCGAAATAGTGCGCGGCCACGCCGGCATCCGCTGTGATGTAGCTTCCTCTGGTGGTCTGCAACTCATTGTCGCGCCGGTTGCGGATGTAACTAAAGCCGGGCTCGCCAACACGAACCGGCTGGGAGAGCAGCGGCACAAGATTGGGATCGATTTGGATATTGCTAGCCTTGACCAGGCGGTAGTTGAAACGGTAATTAATGGTGCTGACTGGCTCTCCACCAAGGCGTTTGCTGATCACTTGTCCGGCCTGTACTGAACCTTCCAGCCGCTGTGACGTGAACGTCGCCACATCAAGAGTGTGGTCGAAAAAACCAGTAAACGTCAGTTTCCAGTTCGGATTATTGAGCCAGCGTGGCGCCTCATAGCTGATCAAGCCTCTCTGCTGCAGCCGTCCGACTCTCGATCCAAAGGTAATAGTGTGCGCGCGACCCAGGAAATTGAGCCGGGACACGTCCAAAGACGCCAGCGGGCTAACTCCTGAGGTCCCGAGAGGCTGCTTACCGTTGATGGCTGGCTGCCCGGTCTGAAATTCGAAACCGATTCCGTAGTTGAAGGTGTAGCGTTTCGCCTCTTGCACCTGCACCAGTACTTTCTTGCGCGCTTCCTTGCCGTCCGGATTCTGCACCGCCGTGTCCACTTGACTGAAGATGCCCAGATCGTAAAGCTTCTGTTGCGTGTTCAGAAGGTCGCCCTGGCTCAGGGCATCGCCTGGCTTCATTTGCAACTCGTGCTCAATGACGTAGGGCTGGGTGTACTCCCGGCCGGCAACCAACACACGATCCACATAAACGCGATCGCCTTCGCGAATGGTGAAGGTCACGTCCATACGGTTGTTTCCGGCAGGTTTGGCGGTAGCCTCGAAGGTGGCATTCGGAAATCCGCTATTGAAGTAATAGTTCAACAATTGGTCGCGGTCCTCGGCCAAACGCGGATCGGAATATGGTTGTCCAGGCTGCGTATTCAGCGGAGGAAAGGAGTCAGCAGACTGCGTAGCATTGCCTATGATCTGAAAAGAGCCCACCAGAGTTTGAGGGCCTTCGTCGATTTTGATCACAACCGCCAGCTGGTTGTTGGCCCCGCGATAATCGTCTTCCACGTCGCTCTCAATCTTCACTTGTGAAAAGCCGTTGGCACGATATGTGTTCTCGATGTCGCGAATGTCACTTCTCAGCAGCACCTGGCTGAATCGTCCGCGTCGAAGCAGAAGGGTGGCCTCCTGCACTTGCATGCGGGAATGCAAATCCTCGTCACGAAAATATTTATTTCCAGTGATGATCACCTTCACCACTTTGTGCCGTTCACCTGGATCAATCTGATAAATCACCCGCAACACGTTCTTCGGTTCGTCGCTTTCCCTTCTGAGGTCAACGCTGGCGTCGAAATATCCTCGCGATTCCATATAGTTCAGAAGGTTACGCCGGCCTTCGTTCAGCAGGTCGTCATCCAGGGCATTCTCCTCATAGACGGGAACGTTGCGCTTGACCGTCCCCTTGCTGAGCCTGAATCCTTCGATTCGGATTTCGACTGCCGGGCCGGGTTCCGTTTGCAGCGTGTAGTCCACCGTGTTGCTCTCCGGAAGATATTTCTTTTCAGCGAAACTGATCTGTGCCAACCATCGGTTGCGCTTCTGGTATTTCTTCCGAAGCCGTTCCAAACCGCTGGCAACTTTTTGTCCAGAGACGACGTCGCCGGGATGCAAACGCGCTATGTCCTGGACTTGGCCATGGGAGAAGAGGCTTTTTCCTAGGAGAGTTATGCTGCCGATGCGAGCTGGATCGCCGGAGTGAATCCGAAACGTGACCTCGACCTGCTGGCTCGTTGGGTCCCGCTGCTCCGAGTGAGTGATGGAGGAGCGATAGTATTCGTTTTCTTCCATCAGGCGCTGAATGTTCTGGAGCGCGCGGTCCATCTTTTCGGCGGTGAACAGTTCCCCCAATTGTAATTTCGAGGCATTAGCAATCTGCGATTCGGTGGGCCGCCCGGGCGCGCCTTCCACGCTCACCCTGCCCACGAAAAAATTGGGGGAGCTCACAAACGAGAGAAGCACTTTTCCATCGGCCGTTGGGTCACACTCGGCTTTCAGGTCGGCGAACCGGCCGGTGGCGAAGAGTGTGCGCAAACTTTCCTGCAGCCGCTCTGGATCGAGCGCCTCTCCCTCATGCAGCGGGACCATGTCCCGCAGCGCCTGCTGATCGGTTTCGCTGACCCCTGGAAATTCGATCTTCTGGATCAGGCTGTCGAAACAAGCTGAGTCTTTCTCGGGCAGAGCTTCTTTTTCAGGCGCAGGGGGCTCGGTGTGAGGTGCCTGGGTCTTGGAGCCTGTGCCATTCGATTGCGAGCGAGGCCATACCTTCCCTGTGCCCAGGCACGAGGCAATCACAATCGCAACGAAGACACGGGTGAGACCCCTTTTCAACAAAAGGCTCCTAAGCCAAATTTCGAGAAAAACTGTAAGGTTTGATGGGACCAGAAGGAACGCGCGCTGCGCAGCTCTCGAACCATCGCCACTTATAATAAATCTCTGGCCGGAAAACCTGAGTGGATGCTATGGTTCGCGGACCGTTTAACCTCATGCCGGCAGTTGAAGCGATCCTTTAATGAAACCCGAGCTGGACGAAAGATACTCGCGCCAAGTGCTGTTTGCCGGAATTGGCCAGGAAGGCCAGCGGCGACTGCTGGAGTCGAGCGTCGCAATCGTGGGGTGCGGGGCGACAGGCTCAGCGCTGGCTTCCCTGCTGGCGCGATCCGGGGTCGGGCGGCTGCGAATTATTGACCGCGATTACGTGGAGTCCAGCAATCTTCAGCGGCAGACCCTTTTCGACGAAGCGGACGCTGCCGAATCATTGCCAAAGGCAATTGCCGCCTGCCGGAAAATCGCGAGTTTCAATTCCCACATCGTTGTTGAGCCCCACGTCAGCGATCTGACACCCGAAAATGCAGAGAAGCTCCTTGGTGGTGTCCAGCTCATTCTGGATGGAACGGATAACTTTGAGACCCGTTACCTGGTGAACGACTACGCGGTCAAGAACTCCGTTCCATGGATTTACGCCGCGGCTGTACACAGTTACGCGATCACGATGAACATAGTCCCCAGCGACACTGCCTGCCTTAGCTGCATCTTTCCAGCGAGTCCTGGAGGAGTAATCGAAACTTGCGAGACCGCCGGAATCCTGAATTCGGCCGTGAACCTGGCTGCGTCGATCGCAGCGGCAGAGGCCATCAAACTGCTGGTTGGCGAAAGGCGGCAACTCAGGCGCACCCTGCTTTCATACGACCTGTGGCGAAACGAGCGCGCGGAGGTTTCTGCCGGTAAGCCCAGGCAGGACTGCCGCACCTGCGGACAAAGGGAGTTCGTGCACCTGGCCGGAGAAGGCCGTCCGCATATCACCCTGTGCGGCAGGAACTCGGTGCAGATTCACGAACGCGACCGTCCGATTGACTTAGGTCACATGAGCGAGCGCCTGAAGGCGCACGGCAGGGTTCGTCATAACGAGTTTGTCCTCAAATTCTGGAAAGAGCAGTTCGAGATGACGCTCTTTCCGGATGGCCGGGCCATCATTAAGGGCACCATGGATACGGCAGTTGCGCGAAGTCTTTACGCGCGTTATGTCGGGAGCTAGGGCAGCGACCGTGTCTTCAAAGTTGCTAAAATTTCGAACGTTCAATCTGCCGGAACCGTAATACTGGAACGATGCAAGAGACGCTACTACATCATCACGGCAACTACCTAGTGCGACGGCTTCACCTCCCGCCTGGCGAGGCCACCCGTTGGCATCGTGAACCATTTTCATCGTGTAACCGTAATCCTGAGTGGAGACATTTTGGATGTGGAATACAACGGTTTGAAGTTGCGGCCGGCGAGGGGCATTGGCAGGAGCCAACCAGTCTTGCGCATCGCGCGATCAACTCCGGCGGGCAGGTCTACGAGGAGATCACGATCTTCTTTCTTGACCGTCCGGATGCTGTGCCGCAACCAGGACGCCGAGTCCGCCTAGAAAGAGTTGCTTGGGCTGTCAGTCGGCTGCGGCTTTTGCGCAATTACTTGCACCCTGGGCCGTTGTCCGCGAATCATAAACCGCGAAAAACGGCCAATAGGCCGCAAAGACGGGTAAATTTCACGGAATCAGTGAAACCACTGCAGACTGGCATTTCACCTGCTTACTATTGTCGCAGCTTCGTCGACCCAGGAGGTAGTATGCGTCTATTCACAGTGCTTTGTCTGAGTCTATTCGTTTCAAGCATGGCACTTGGCCAAACAACCGCCATTCGTAGTTGCGTCGGATATTACGGCTGCGGTCCCTACATTCCGCTAGTGACCACTCCGGAGATCTCGCTGCAAACGGTTTCGCCTTCTTCGGTCGGAGCCAGTAATGCAACCTATGGGTTGGTTGCCGGGGCGACGAACTCCACCCTGTCAATCGTCAACGGAAACACCAGCTCGGTGTATACCCAGCCGGTATGGTATTCGGGAGGAACAACGCCTCTCATTTCATCTCCGTCGGTGACGCTTCCGGTTCCACTGCAACGGCCAATGATGCACATGGAAGGGATGGAGCGCGAGCACGAGAGGGCGGAGGCACCAGCAAGGGCTTGGACTTTTTATGGTGCTGCAGAGGCTAATCCGGTCGAGGCTGCTGCGTCGGCAAAGAGTGGGAGAAAAGCCGCTCACACCTACACCAATCAGGACGTGGAACAAGAAAACCAGAAAAACGGACAGGTGAAGTACGACGGCAAGACCGAACAGATTAAGTAGTGGTTCGAATCAGTTCTGAGAACCGTGGGAGAGCGGCCCTCCAGGGCCGCGTCTCTCCAATTGCTCAGATTATGCGGCGCTAAAAGCGCCGCTCTTCCACCCCGCAGCTATGTCCCTTTTCAGCGTTGCACCAAACTCTCCAGAGCATTGAAGAACTCTGGATAGGAGATCACGGCGGCATCCGCTCCCTTGATCTCCGTTTCTCCTTCCGCCCTGAGCGCCGCAACAGCAAAGGCCATCGCAATCCGGTGATCGCCGAAAGAATCCAACGAGGTGCCATGCAGTTTCTGGCCACCGGGAATCTGCAGACCGTCTTCGAACTCTTCCACCTCCGCTCCCATTAAGCGTAAATTGGTCGCAACACTGGCGATACGATCCGATTCTTTCACCCGCAGTTCGCGGGCATCGCGAATTTCAATCCCATCGGACGTGTACGGAGCGATTGCGGCTAGAACGGGGATTTCGTCAATTAGCGCGGCCGTATCTCCGTTGGTGATGCGTGCACCTTTCAAAGCCCCGCCCTGCACACGCAACGTTCCGATAAGCTCTCCGTGCAGCTCCTGAAGATCGCTCATCGTGATTCGAAGTCCGAGGTCCATCAAAACATCAAGTAACCGCGCTCGTGTGGGGTTCAGGAGTAAGCCAGGAATGGTCAGCTGCGACGAAGGAAAAAGTCCGGCGGCGCACATGAAAAACGCTGCGCTGGATATATCTCCCGGAATCGTAGCTTCAATCGCATGCAGCTTTTGTCCGCCATCAATGTTTACCTGTCTCATGCGGCGGTCAACGCTTGCGCCGAAAGCTTGGAGCGCCAGCTCGCCATGGTCGCGAGTCTGTATCGGTTCCTCAATGCAGGTTGTGCCATAGGCATATAGCCCCGCAAAAAGAAGTGATGTCTTGACCTGCGCGCTGGCGACCGGAAGCTTGTAGTCAATTGGTTTCAGTTGCCCGCCTGTCACACGCAGCGGCGGACGACTGCCATCGGCAGCTTCGATTTTCGCGCCCATCATTTGAAGCGGCTGGATGATCCTGGCCATCGGCCGCCGGGAGAGCGACTCATCACCCGCCAGTTCGCTCGTAAACTTCTGCCCAGCAAGAATGCCGCTCAACATGCGAATCGTAGAACCAGAATTTCCGCAATCGAGCGTAGCGCTAGGCGTCTGCAACTGCTCGCCCCGCCCGTGGATCACAACCGAGGCACCATTTCTCTCCCACTCGACACCCAGCGCACGCAGACACCCCAACGTGCTGGCACAGTCGGCGCCAGTTGAGAAATTCTCCAGCTTGGTCGTGCCTTCGGCAATCGCCCCCAGCATGGCATAGCGATGGCAGATGGATTTGTCCCCTGGCAGGCGGATGCTCCCCTCCAGGCCCTTAGCCGGCTGGATGGCTACAGAGATTTTCTCGGACATTGGTTTTTCCAATATAGCGGAACTATTGCCCAGTCGGACGTTGGCAAGCGCACACTTTTGCACAGTTGGGCACTGACCTAATAGTTCAGATTAGACCAGTGCACAGTTGACGAGCAGCAACTTCGGATTCAGAATTGCTGAGCATTCCTTGTTCCGCACCGGTTTCGAGGCGGAGGAGCCGCTGCAAGTTCATTTTGCCGCTGCTCGAGAATTCAAAGAATTTGAGGAGAATTTCAGTATGAAGGCACATGCTCTGTCAGTTCGGATATTGAGCCTTGCTATGTTTGCGTGTTTCTTCCTAGCAGGAGTCGCTGCCGCCCAGAACGAGATCCCCCGGGCAGCGAAAGACCGATGTTTACTCGCCTGCCTGCAACCCTGCATAGTCCGAGAAATATTATTGAGGCGGCGAGCACTCCGTTAGAAACTTGGAATGGATTTTTCACCTACAACGGAACCAGGTACAACTACAACATGGTGGGGGTACCGCGCGGTAACAGAAAATCTTGCTCAGGCAGGTAGGCGCGGTAGGTCTTTCCCATGCTCTGAAACTTGGCATATCGAACCTGTGAGTTTCAATCTAAATCAGCGGTCCACCGTTGAATACTCGGACACACTCCTAGGCATCCCGACGGTGAAAGCAGAACAAACCCTGAACGTTCCCAGGCACTACGGATCTACCGGAGTTGTGTTCGGCTTCAACGCAGGATTGGTGGACATCAACTACTTTGATGCGCAGGCGCACACAATCCTTACCAATCTTGGCATCACACCCAGCACATTCGCCATTTTCCTCACCTACGATGTCTACTTGACGCAGCACCATTCCTGCTGCATCGGTGGATATCACAGCTCAACCGGCAGCACCAGTGCACCGCAGTCCTACGCACACGCCACTTACGTGGACCACGTTGGCGCGTTCGCGCAAGACGTTTCAGCGTTGTCGCATGAAGTCGGTGAATGGGCGGACGATCCGCTGGTGGTCAACATTAACGGCAACAACACCCCGTGCGGAATTTTGGAGAATGGCGATCCGCTCGAGAACAATCCCAACTTCGGCGGTTTCCAATATACCGCGAGCGGCTTCACGTACAACCTGCAGGATCTGGTGACCTTGCCGTACTTCGGTGCGCCAGCTAGTACGTCAGTCAATGGCGAGTTCACCTTCCAGGGTGAGTCGCTCACAGTCTGCCAGAATGGATCGTAGCAGTTCGCCTGATTAGAAGGCCTGCTTCGTCAGAAGTGGGCCTCCTTCGGTGTTTGCACTCCGAAGCGAATCTAAGAACAGACGTAGCAATTCACGTCCTCCGGCTCCTCCGGCGGCGAGTGGTGCCGGGGTTTGTCAATGACCTTACGTTCGGCGGGACACCCCTACCAAGCGCGAACCCATTACAATGACGGCAGACGTATGGCTAGCAAGCGCAAGCTCAAATTGAAGTGTCCCATGCAGACGTATGGCTAGCAAGCGCAAGCTCAAATTGAAGTGTCCCATTTGCAGGCAACCGGTTGCAAACACGGGAGAGGACTTCCCTTTCTGCAGCGACCGTTGCCGTCTGATTGATCTTGGCAAGTGGGCGAGCGGGCAGTATGTGGTTTCATCGCCGGTGCAGGACACCTCCGACGAGGCCGATACCGGGAATTTTCCCGACGTGAGCGATGAAGACTGAAACGGAAATGGCTGAGATTGAGGCGTCAAGTTCTCACGCGCCGCTCTGGGCGACTCTGGTTGCAACCTTTTTTGGATTGGGACGCTTGCGGCCTGGGCCGGGAACATGGGCCTCCGCCGCTGCGGCGCTGATTTGGTTCGAGCTGGCGAAACGGATTCCACCGGGCTCGCAATGGGCGGTCCTGGCGGGTCTGGCAGCGATTGCAATCGTCATCGGCATTCCCGCGGCCACCAGGGTGGCCAGGGCATACGGAGTGAAAGACCCTCAGTTCGTTGTGATCGACGAGGTTGCCGGGCAGTGGATTGCGTTACTATTCGCTCCCAGAGCATGGAAAACGCTGCTGGCGGGCTTTATACTTTTTCGTGTATTCGATATTGTGAAGCCTCCGCCGGTGAGGCAACTGGAGCGGCTGCCGGAGGGGACAGGAATTGTTGTAGATGACGTCGCCGCTGGCGTTTACGCGCTGGCGCTGATGCAACTTCTTTTGTATTTCGGGCTTCTTTCACGGTAGCTTCCTTTGATTTCGACAAGGATTCGATGACTATCTCCAACCGCCTTCTGGGAAAGAAAAATGTGAACGGGCGGCCGCACATTGAGGCTGTGGCCCCGGCTGCGGCCCTCCCCGGAGGCGAAATACGCATTCTGGGCAGCGGCCTGCGTCCTCCGGAACTGCGGCGTCCTCGGGTTCGTTTTGGCGACTTGGAAGCTTCTGTCGTAGTTAGCGCTGACGATTTTGTAATAGCGCGGGTACCCCAGGGGGCAGCCTCGGGTCCGGTGGTGGTTTCGACTAATGGCCACTCCAGCAATGCCCAGCAGGTCAAGGTTGCAGCCCTGATTGCGGAAAACCTGCATCCGGTCACCAGTCCCGCTCTCGACGCTGAAGGAAACATTTACGTCACTTTTTCCGGTTCGCGCGGCCAGAAAGTCCCGGTTTCGATTTACAAGATTGACACCAACTACAGCGTAAAGCCGTTTGTGACGGAGATGATGAACGCAACCGCGATTGCGTTCGACCGGGACGGACAGATGTATGTGTCATCCCGCTTTGACGGAACCGTGTATCGCGTGGCCCCGAACGGCACCATGTCCACCTATGCAGAGGGCATGGGAGTGGCGACCGGAATTGCGTTTGACCGCTCGGAGAACTTGTACGTCGGCGACCGCAGCGGAACGATTTTCAAGATTGCGCGCGATCGTCAGATTTTCGTCTTCGCGACCATCGAGCCCAGTGTTTCCGCTTACCATCTGGCTTTTGGGCCGAAGGGTGATCTCTTCGTCGCTGGCCCTACCACATCCAGCTTTGATTCTGTCTACAAAGTCGATCCTCATGGGGCCGTGTCGATTTATTACCGCGGGCTGGGACGGCCGCAGGGTCTGGCGTTTGATCGCGACGGAAATCTTTATGTCGCAGCTTCTCTAGCGGGCAAACGTGGCATTGTAAAGATCGCACCCGACGGGGCTGCGTCTCTTGCCGTCGCCGGCTCCGGACTGGTGGGCCTGGCTTTCGCTCCGGGACGTTCGGCAATTCTGGTCACTACCAATGCGGTGCACCATCTGGCGTGGGACGTTCAAGGCCAGTCTCTGGTAGAGCCTGCTTAGGCGCGGTAGAACTCAGCTTATAAACGCCGTGTCCAGTCGTAACTGGTGAAATCGCGGTTTTACGCCAGTAATCCCAGAGGGGTCCCTTCGGACATCACTGGGAGATCGGCCGTCCGCTGGCGTAATTGTTCTTCAGTTCGGCATTCCACTGTGGACTACCCGGCGCGTAATCCAATTTAGATTTTGTATTCCTCTTAGATATTCTCGCGTAGTGGCGCTTGCACGAAGAGCTTAAATCCTGGTCGCAATGTTGGTGGAAGGTGAACGTACCGATGCCGAGCCCGAGCCCCGTTCCCACCCACATATCCGACGCCCAGTGGTCGCGTGCCAGGAATCGGGTTAGCGTAACCGTGAAGGCCGCCGAATAATTCAGCACTCTTACCCAGGGCTGCGAGTACTCATGCGCCACTACCGTGGCCATGGCCCAGGTAAACATCGCGTGCCCGCCGGGAAACGATGTGTTGATCATGGAATGACGCAGAAAGTCCCCATGCCCATTGCCTTCGCCCGGACGTTGTCGTGCAGCGATGAACTGCATCGGCGTGTAAACCAGAAACGTGTTGACCAGGGTCTCCAGTTCCAGTTCGCCGGTTTCTCGGGCGTGCGGATGGTCCCCCTTGATTCCGTATAACCAGACTCCACCTAGCGTGGCAGCGAGGCCTCCAATCGCAATATTGGAACTGTCTGAATAAAACTGGTAATGACCGCCAGGAAGATTGTTTTCAATACGCCGGTCGGTCACCAGGAAAGCCGCGGTGCCAGGTAAAAAGATGGCATCGTACTTCAAATGCGATGGCTCGAACGGAGATCGATAAATTCCTTTCTGGTCTTCCAGGATTCGCTTCACCGACCTGTGAACCAGTCCGGGTTGCTGCTCCGAGTGCTGGGCTGCCGCATTTCCAGTCGTGTCATTGTCGAAGTCGAACGTTTCTGCCCGAAATGCCGACACATTAAAATTCCGTACGGCATTAAAATTCGGCGCCGGATCCGCGTTGGCCGGCGTCTCTAGCCCGAAGGTCATGACCTGGCAACATATTGTCTGGCAAAATGCGGTGGCGGAAAACAGCGCCGTGGCGAGAGTCGTCAACAGAAGAAAATTCTTCGGACAGTGGTGCAAACGAGCCTCCCAGGTGCCTTTTTTCCCACACGAATACGCTTAGGTATGATGCAATCTGCCGCAAAGAGTGAACTGAATTTTCTGGATACTCGTCATCATTGCCCTCTCCGGCTGCATACCGACCTCCTGAAAAGCCGTCAAGTGACGACATCCTTCAGAGCCTGAGGTGCACCCTCTGAATAATGCGGGCTAGCGCTTTTCATTTAAACTGCAAGCGTGATTGCTGAGATCATTGCCATCGGATCGGAGCTGCTGACTCCCTTCCGGCAAGACACGAACTCGCTCTATCTCACCGGGCAGCTCAACAGTCTGGGAGTCGAAGTTGGATTTAAGACCATCGTTGGTGACGATCTTAAGGACATTGTTCGCGTAACCACGGCCGCGCTTTCGCGGGCGGATATTTTGATTTTGAGTGGCGGACTGGGACCCACCGAGGACGATCTGACCCGCGAAGCCGTAGCTGAGACTCTGGGCTTGCCCCTAAGGCGCGATCCTGGGGTCGTGCAGGCGATCGAGCGGCGGTTTGCCGAGCATGGCTGGAAAATGTCTCCGAATAATGTGAAGCAGGGAGACGTAATCACCGGCGCCGTCGTGCTTCCTAACGCAAACGGAACCGCACCCGGACAGTGGATCACAGGAAAATCGGATGGGAAAGAGAAGATCATTATCCTGCTGCCCGGGCCGCCGCATGAGTTGAAAGCGTTGTTCGAGAGTTCAGTCGTGGAGCGGCTGCGAGCGAAAGTCCCGAAGCAGTTTCTAGCGACACGGGTGTTGAAGATCACGGGAATGGGGGAGTCTGCCTGCGATGCCCGCGTTGCGCCCATCTACAAACGCTTTGCCGATGTGACCACGACCATCCTCGCGGGACCTGGCGAAATCCAACTGCATCTGCGAACCCCGGCGCAGTCCACTGAGAAAGCGCAGCAACGCGTAGATGAAGTCGTGGACCAAATCGAAGAGGAGCTTGGGGACAGTGTCTATTCCGACAATGGCGACTCGCTCGAACAGATCGTCAGCTATTTCCTGCAAATGCGAAACGCCACGCTGGCGGTGGCGGAATCCTGCACCGGGGGGCTGGTTGCGGAGCGGCTGACTTCGGTGAGTGGCAGTTCACGCTATTTCATGGGAGGCGCGGTGGTCTATTCAAATGCGCTGAAGACCGATTTCGCAGATGTACCGCAAGATTTGCTCGACGTTTATGGCGCGGTTAGCGAGCAGGTCGCACGGGCGCTGGCCGAAGGCATCCGAAAGCGTTGCGCAACAACCATGGGATTGGGAATCACCGGAGTTGCCGGTCCGACGGGCGGGACGGCGGAAAAGCCTGTGGGACTTGTGTTCCACGCGCTTGCAACCGAGAGCGGAACCGAAGTGGTGAAGCGGAATTTTCCTGGCGACCGGGCGCGAGTACGCTGGTTCGCCTCGCAACAGGCGTTGGATATGGTGAGAAGGAAGTTGATGTAGCCGTGGGCGTATCGGCTGGGTGGGCCGTATAATCTCCTGTTTCGTTCCTCGGCATGAAATTTCAGACGCTAGCACTCGCGTACGACTCGGGCATCGCAACCATCACGCTTAATCGTCCAGATAAGCGCAACGCGCTCAGCATCCAGTTGCTGGAGGAGTTGCTGGCAGCGTTGGATGAAGTAGAGAAATCCGACGCCCAGGTTGGGATACTCACCGGAGCTGGCAAGGCATTTTGCGCGGGCATGGACCTGGACGAACTGAAATCGCTGATAGGAAAATCGCATGCCGAGAACGTGGAAGATTCGCGGCGAATGGTGCGCATTTTTCGGCGACTCTACGATTTTCCGAAGCCCACGATTGCTGCGGTAAATGGCGCGGCGATTGCCGGAGGAACGGGACTCGCCACTATGTGCGACTTCACTCTCGCCGTTCCTGAAGTGAAGTTTGGATATACCGAGGTGCGAATCGGATTCGTCCCAGCGATTGTCTCTTCGATTCTCGTCTGGCAAGTAGGGCACAAGATTGCGCGCGATCTCCTGCTGACCGGCAGGATTTTTGATGCTGCGGAAGCCCGTCGGTTGGGGCTGGTGAACGAAATCGTTGAGTCGGAGAAGTTGATGACGCGCGCCCGCGAATTGGCAT
>WNGG01002066.1_pt1 | contig 47616 bp, 57 predicted proteins | sample 5400661 | NCBI WGS metagenome assembly WNGG01 (sample SAMN13153372, study PRJNA577476) | soil metagenome | isolation source: 100 cm soil or saprolite under Garry oak tree replicate 1 | place: USA:California | collected 2016-06-15 | reverse complement strand
TATTATAGCCATGTTCAATAAGATATTTGGGAACGAAATTAGAGGGCTTTTCTTCGTTTTTTGACATTCCTACTACTGCAATATTTTTGAGGGCATAAATTGTTCTCAACTCGGAGTCGGTATGCGTATCCGTTTTTGATGTTGGGTTTGCCATACTGCCAGATACACATCTCTAATATTTATCAATAAGGGGATCCACGAACCTAAACCAAACTAAAGAGTTAGAGTCTGAACTTCATTGGTTTGTCTTCGCTTTTCTACACTTCGAACATACGAGGTGACCTGCATATAGTCATTCAAATATAGTGTCAGATAGTTGTAGAAATATTAGCAATAAAGCTAATGTGCCATCTTGTCCTGAAAAAGATGAACCATTCTTTACAACCATCCATTGAACGCCCTAGTAGGAGCATACAAGTAGCAGTACCATTATATTGATGTTGTAAACTTCGGTAGAACGTCAACTATCCTGTCTCGATAGATAAATAGATATTGCAGATATGGCACACACACAAAAAGACAAAAAAGAAATTAGGAAAAAAGGCTTGATGGTTAATTGATCAGAAAAGAAATAAAATATGTAATAATAATTGCTGTCGGCATCGCTATTATCTTTCTTGGTATTCGGTTTGCTTTTGGTGTGTCAAATCCATTCTATGTTGTTGCTAGCGGTAGTATGATACCAAAACTCAACATAGGTGATTTTGTTATCGTAAGTCACAACGTGCCGTTTCAGAGCTTGAAAGTAGGAGACATCATAGTGTTCAGAACATTTGGAACGACAGACTCAGGACAGCACGAAATTATAGTACATAGAGTAGCCCAGATAGTAACTGACACACACGGCGACAGAATTCTCAGGACTAAAGGAGACGCCAACGATGCTTCGATCCCCTCTCTAGATTATCCTATTTTTCAACAAAACTACATTGGTAAGGTCGTTTATGTTATACCACAGTTGGGAGTAATCACCGACGCTCTTCGTCCACCTACAAACTATATATTGATCGGACTTATTTTGATAGTTCTGATTATTTATCTTAGAAAAAAGAACGAACTACCTAGCTATAAAAAAGAGTAACGCCCTAACTCAACCCGGAACACGAAAAAATCATAGACAGATATGATGCGAGCGTCATTGCAGATTCGCTTTATCAGATATTACTCTTTTCCAATGGCTAATGACTATATGAAAAAGATATGGGATGGAGCATAATTATGATAATAAATTCAATAGTGACTCGACAAAAGCGAATGGCAGGGACAGTACCAGCTGGCAAACGGAGGATGCTTTTGATTTAAAAACCAAAACTAACGCTAAAGACAAACCTAAGTGTACATTGTGTGGAAAGGAAATACAAGAGCAGCAACGAATAGCCAAGGAAACAATTGACGGTACTCAGTTTATATTTGATACTCTCACGTGCGCAACACTTTTCAAGAAGCTTAATACCGTTTATGGGGGCAATCTAATACATCTAGTTCAAGAGTGATACTGAAATTCAGTTAAGTTAATTTAATTTAATTTAAGTAATCAAACTAGATCAATTATCATACTGGAACCGTCACTGCACCCTCGGACGCAGAGCTAACCAAAGAAGCGTATTTGGCTAGGGCGCCACTAACGTAATGAGGTTTGATTGGCTTCCATTTCTTTTGTCTTCTTTGTATTTCTGGTTTCGATACCGCTAAATCTATTTTCCCCTTCTTGATATCTAGATCTATGATATCTCCGTCCTTTACCAAAGAGATCGGACCCCCCACCATGGCCTCAGGCGCAACATGACCTACCATGAATCCTCGGGTCGCACCGGAAAATCTTCCGTCGGTAACCATCGCAACCTTTTCTCCAAGCCCCTGACCAACTAGGGCCGCTGTGACTGCGAGCATTTCCCTCATCCCTGGTCCTCCCTTTGGGCCTTCATACCTTATTACCACTACATCTCTCTCAACTATTTTTCTCTTCGATATTGCCTCAAATGCGTCTTCCTCGGCTTCAAAGACGCGAGCCTTTCCAACAAATCTAGTCGAATTCAGCCCGGCAATTTTGACCACTGCCCCGTCTGGCGCTAGCGAACCCTTGAGAATTGCCAGAGTACCTACATGATGAATTGGATCTTCGATCGGTTTTACGACTTTTTGGTGCGAATAATAGGAGGAGAGTGAGGAAGAGGCAGAGGAAGACTCTGAGGACGAAGCAGATGAGGAAAGGATTTGAAATTGTGTTGATTCGAGATTTTTGGTCATAGTCCTACCGGTAACAGTCATGACTTCTCCATGGATCAAATCCTTTTTTAATAGATTCTTCAAGACTACAGGAACACCTCCAACCTTGTCAAGATCAAGCATCACATAGGATCCCCCTGGTCTCATATCGACAATATGGGGGGTTCTTTTTCGGATTCTTTCAAAGTCTATAAAATTGAGTTTAACTCCTATTTCCCTTGATAAAGCCAACAGATGGAGGATTGAATTCGTTGAACCTCCAATCGCATTGGCTAATGCAATAGCATTTTCAAACGATTCAAAAGTCAATATATCTTTTGGACGGATGTTATTTTCTATCAAATTGAAAATTGCTTTACCTGTATCATAACATATTTCCGATCTTCTCTGACTCTCTGCGGGGGCAGAAGCGCTTCCAGGCAACGCCATTCCGATTGCTTCGCTTATCGAAGCCATAGTATTAGCTGTATACATTCCTGCACAGGAGCCCGCAGAAGGACAGGCCACATTCTCCAAACTGATTAGCTCGGTATTGGTCATTTTACCTGCCTCAAACATACCAACCGCTTCATAGACATCTTGGATCGTGACTGGCTTGCCGTTCCAATCTCCAGGCATGATTGTACCACCGTAAACAAATATAGCAGGCAAATTAATTCGAGCCATCCCCATTAAAGTCCCGGGCAAACTCTTGTCGCAACCGGATAGACCCACAACAGCATCGTACTGATGAGCTCTTACCATCACTTCTATCGAGTCAGCTATAATCTCTCTGCTTACCAGAGAAGCTTTCATCCCCTCATGGCCCATTGCTATTCCATCAGATACCGCGATGGCAGTAAATTCTCTTGGCGTACATCCAGAATCATTAACTCTGGCGTCGCCTCATTGCAAGTAGATGATACACCGACTATCGGTCTATCCAAATCTTCGTCTGTAAGACCCATTGCCTTATACATTGCCCTGTGTGGTGCCCTGGCCGGCCCTTCAATCGATTTCCTACTCGGTAATGTCATCATTTGATTTTTTAAACCTTTGAGTTAATATTTTAAGATTATTAGAACCAATCATAACCTATCCAAGTAATAGATGCCATCATCACAGCCCAGCTGTCGACAGGTGACTCTGGCTATGAAGGAAAGCTATTGCAGCATCTTTTTTAATATTTCAGGTTGGGGTGTAGTCCTAATAACCTATTCCAGCGAAGCGATGATTTTTATTGCATCTAGCCCTTCCATTTTAAAGAGAGTCTCGCACATTCCGCATACAGCGTTGCCACTAGATAGTTCATTCGCTGAAATTTCTTCGTTCAAATATTCGCACTTTGGACAGCGAAAAGAAAAATTGACATCAAAGTTGTCTAGCTCGATTGTTTCACCCATAGTCTATCAATATGAACAATTTAATATATTTAGGGTTACCTAAATGGCAATTCAAGAAAAATAAGAGCACGATTCTTGTTATTACGGATGCAATCGCCCGACGAAGAACTAGTTAACACATAATAGTAAGTAATGTGCGGTAATCAAACACGCGTGCGCAGATGTGGCAGAGTGGTCTTCTCACAGGTAGCAAGAAAGCTCCGAGAACACAAAAATGCGTCGGCCTTGAGCGAGTCTATTATATACATCTCTCCGGATAGTAGCCTGAAAGCAAGCCGATTCGCCCTCGGGCGATCAGGAGTTCAAATCTCCTCATCTGCGCCACTTTATTCCATTGTCTGAGCAAATCTGCTCTCCTCATCTGCAGATTCCTTGAAGTGTTGTCTTTGTTTGAGTTTCTGACTGTGTTCGGATCTTATTTGTCTGTCAAGCTTCGATATTAATTCCTTGGATGCACTTATTGGGTCATAGCCCACAGCCTTTGCATCGATTACACGTCTAGCAGCAATTAGTCTTGCTCTTACAGAATATTTCCTGGTCTTGTGTTTGTCTGCGTAGACGATTACAGATTGGATATTCTCAAGTTTTCCCTGAATCTTCTTCAAGAATCTAGCCATGTGTTCTTCGATTGTCCTTCGTGCATCCCCATCCACATGCGCGATATGAATGCTGGGCTCGTTTCGGTGAGGGAGCATTATTTCCAGAGCATCTCTAGGAGTAACTATACCAATGGGTCTCCCATCTCCGACAACAACGATTTCTTCGTTTCTTTTGAAACTTTCGACAAGCGAATTCAGTTTGGTTCCCCTCTCGACTGATATTGCCTTTCTCATAATATCCTTGACTTTTACCTCCCGAATGGCAGTCCCTGATGTCAAGGCGCGGAGGCCAGGGGCTTTCCCAATTCTCTCTTTAGGGGTCGCCATGATCTTGGCTATCTCTAAAGCATTGATAATACCTGTCAGTATCCCGTTTGACTGTATTACCGGCAAGCGTGAGATGTTGTACCTGCGCATTTTAGTCAATGAGTTAGCCAGCGTGGAGTTCTCTTCAATGACTATCGCGCCAGACATGACCTCATCCACTCCCGCATGACCAAAATTCGCAGTCAGTGTCACATCGGTTTCGCTAACGATGCTAATCAATTTTCCTTTTTCAACTACGGGCAAAGCTCGATTGCCAGTAGTTACAATTAATTGGGTACATTTTTCAATAGTATCGCCGGGATTCAGAATAGGCGTCTTTGCAATGAGGTTTTTTAATTTTGATGAAGGCGTGGTATTGAGGCTAAGAAATTCTTTAGCAAATATCATTCCCACATATGTTCCGTCGTTGTCAGTTACTGGTAGCTGGTTAATGTTGTTTTCATACATCATATTTAGAGCCTTTGCTGCGGTGTCGTCTAATGTCAATGAGAAAACTTTGTCTACCATAATATCAGAAATATTCATAATAGTATAGCAAAGGATCCTCGGGATTACATTAAAAAACCTTCGCCCAGCATTCTTAATATCAATGAATCGACGACGCCTTATTCTAGCCGTCGCAGCTTCAATAGCAGTTGTTATTACAACTACCGTAACGATTCTTTTAACTCCTGCAGAGACGACGATCCTGTTACCAGAACCTCATAGTAGTATCGTTAGCTCCAGTAGTAAAGCCGGTGTTACTGGTGGGCCGGCTCCAAACGACGGGAGCAGCAGAATCAGTGCCGCAAGTAGCGGATTTGGAATTAGTTCGATTGTGGAAAACGTCGAATCGCCATCGGCCATAGATATTTCAAAAGACGGGAGAATATTCTTTGCCGAGAAAATAGGTAATATTATGATGATGACTGTGAACAATGGAAAACTTGCTAACCACTTGATTCTAAATATTAGAGCTGCGCAACTTGGAGAAGAGGGGTTACTTGGCCTTGCCTTAAGCCCTAATTTTATTGAAAATCATTTAATGTATGCGTATTTCACCTGTTGATTCGAAAGTGATCATTGATGCTATCCCAGCTGCGGAATTCAATAATGGCGGGAGAATAAAGTTTGGGCCTGACAACAAATTATATGTTGCGACAGGGGACGCAATGACGCCCAATCTTGCTCAGGATCTCAACTCACTTGCTGGCAAGATCTTACGAATTAATCCTGATGGAACTATCCCTCGTAATAACCCACTTCCAGGTTCGCCAGTTTATGCCTACGGCTTTCAAAATGTTCTGGGACTTGCATGGCATCCGAAAACAAACATACTCTATGCACTAGACGATAGTCGGTCAGGCAACGATGAAATTAACATAATAAAACCTGGGGGGAATTATGGATGGCCAATGAAGGAATGTGATGCCGAGAGTACTATTAGTAGTACTACTAGTAGTACAAGGAGCAGTGGCCACAACAACGACACTAACGGTGCTAATGCTCAGCATGGCGCTGGTAAACTAGAAGACCCAGTTATTTGTTTTGATCCCGCTCTTGAGCCCAGCGGCGCTATATTCGCTACTTCAAACAGACTCGGGTATCAAAACGATCTAATCATTGCAAGCTTGAGGGGATACTTGCGGGAGATTAACTTGGATTCCAACGCTCAAAGTACCATACTAGAAGGCTATGGTAGACTAAGGGATATCATTGAAGCACCTGACGGCTCGCTTCTTGTTGCCACAAGCAATAGAGACGGGTTCGGTATCCCAGATGCAAACGATGACAAGATTTTAAGAATCCGCTAACTCTATAGTAGAGATAGTCAGTGAGCAGCTAGATTTTGTGTTCGAAGAAAAAATTCCGCGAAATGGATCGTACGGAGCGCCTAAACTACCTGAGAAAGGCAGCAGATCTCTCTGAGAGGGACATTGATATGATCACGCACCCAGATGCGGCCTTTAGTTTTGACAATGCCAATCAGATGATAGAAAATACAATTGGAATACTTTCACTTCCTCTTGGAATTGCAACAGGATTTGTGATAAACGGTGAGGAATACCTGATTCCAATGGTTATAGAAGAGCCCTCCGTAATTGCTGCCGCAAGTAAGGCAGCTAAAATTGCAAGCCATAGAGGGGGGTTTACGGCAACCAAAGTCGATGGATCATTGATGATAGGTCAGGTGCAACTAGTCTCTATACCACCGCTTCTCGTGGAGTCAACAAAACAGAAGATTTTACTTCACAAAAAAGAATTACTACGCTTGGCAAATTCCAATAGCAGATCCGTTATGGCAAGAGATCTTCTGGTAAAAGAGGTAGAAGACAAGAGTCAAAATATGATGGGGAAAATGCTAATCGTCGAGATACTTGTTGACACTAAAGATGCGATGGGCGCCAATGTAATAAATACAATGTGTGAGGCGATATCTCCAAGACTCGAAGTCTTAACAGGTGGCAACGTCATCGTAAGGATACTTTCAAATTATTCTACCAGACGCCTTGTAAGATCAAAGGCAATTTTTGCCAGAGCTCAATTAGGGGGAGAGGCTGTCGTAGACCGTATCTTATATGCTTACGCTTTTGCGTATTCTGACCCGTATCGTGCAGTGACACATAACAAAGGCATAATGAATGGTATAGATGCAGTAGCGTTGGCAACAGGACAGGACTTTCGTGCGATTGAAGCAGCAGCTCACGCCTATGCTGCTAGGGATGGGACATACAGGTCCATGACTAGGTGGTACAAGACCAAAGACGGCGATTTAGCAGGTGATCTAGAGCTACCTCTAGCAGTTGGTACAGTTGGTGGGATAGTATCAGTTCATCCCATGACCAAACTTGGAATAAAGATTTTAGGCGTGAAAACTGCCCATGAGCTTGCAGCAGTATTAGCTGCAGTTGGCCTTGCCCAAAATTTGGCTGCAATGAAAGCCTTGGTATCAGAAGGTATTCAGGCAGGTCATATGAAACTGCACGCTAGAAATATTGCGGTGCTGGCAGGGGCCAAAGGCAATTTAATTAAATTAGTAGCCGAAAGGATTGCTGATGAGAAGAATGTGAACATACGTCGGGCCAAGGAAATTATTGCCTCGATGACCGAGAAGCGCCATCACAATAATACCTACAATGATAATAAGTAAATATATGCCTCCCATCAACAAACTTTGCAATTGAATTGTCTAGTATGCCTACCGTGAAATTTGCAATTCCAAAAGGTAGTATTGAGGAAGCAACATTCAAGATTCTAGAGCAGGCGTGGCAGAGCATCAGCGGCCGCGGACGTACTTATCGAGTAAAGCTGAGCGACCCCGAGATAGAGGTTAAGGTTTTGCGCCCCCAGGAGATACCGACCTATGTACAGGAAGGATTCTATGACGTTGGAATCACTGGTAAAGATTGGGTGAGGGAGGCGAAAGCAGACATAACAACGTTACTCGATCTAGAATACGGAAAGGTCAAACAGGTTATTGCCGTCCCAGAAACGTTTGCGGTAGAAGATTTGACAGGTCTGATTGAGGAATTCGCAGCAAAAAACAAGCCACTCCGGATATCTTCCGAATACCTCACAACTACTGCTGCTCATATTAAATCAAATCAGGCTTACCAAAATCACTTTGGCAAACTAGATCCGATGATAATAACACCATGGCTAAGGGTAGGGGAAAATAAGAAAGTACAAATTTTCCTTTCCTTCGGGGCTACTGAAGCAAAACCTCCGGAAGATGTCGATGCAATATTTGATATTACTGAAACTGGTACCACTTTGGGACAGAACAAACTAAAAATAATTGATATAGTAATGGAATCATCAGCAGTATTTGTCGCCAATCGAATCGCCCTAAAAAATACAAAAAAGAGAGAAAAAATCGCCGACATGATCGCCTTATTGAGGGGTGTCGTTGAAGGCCGCAAAAAGCTTCACATTTTCGTCAATGTAAAGAAAGAAAATCTAGACCATTTATTGAAAAATATGCCTGCTTTGAAAAAACCGACAGTTAGCGAATTGAGCGAGCATGGATGGTATGGTGTCAACACGATCATTGACAAGAATGAATTTATCAAACTAGTACCAATGATGAGGAGGATTGCACAAGGCCTAGTTGTTATGGAGCCTAGGCAAATTCTGCCGCTAGATGAGATAAATCTAGATGAGCATGCTTGATAAAGACGATTATCATAACAGACGCCAAAGAAGACGCGGCAAAGTTGCGCGACTCTGGCATCAGTATTTCTTATCAGTTAATTAGGAAAGTAGCTTCTATCATGGACGATGTTCTTCAGCGTGGTGATGCCGCAATTATGGATTACACTGAAAAGTTAGAGGGGGTTCGGCTAAATTCATTGAAAGTTACCGAGGAAGAATTCGAAAAGGCGTATTCTTTGGTTACGAAGAAGCAAATTCAAGCTATTAACGTCATCAAGACACGTCTTATGGAAGGCGAAGGTTCAGTCATGAATAACGTAAAGGGAATCACAATTTTGTCTGATGGGATAAAGGTGCACCGATTAGTTCAGGCGATTTCTAGTGTTGGATGTTATATTCCCGGCGGTAAGGCCCGCTATGCTAGTACGATGGTGATGTGCGCTGTCCCCGCAAAAGTAGCCGGTGTAAAGAGAATAGTGGCAATATCACCTCCGCTAAAGGACGGAACGGTAGATCCTCTAACCCTTGTGGCCGCCAGGATCTGTGGGGTGAAAGAATTTTACAAGATAGGAGGCGTCCAAGGGATTACCGCCCTTGCTTACGGAACAACCAGCATAGAAAAAGTTAGTAAAATTGTTGGTCCCGGGGGAATGTTTGTTACCGCTGCCAAATTTCTCGCCTCAAGAAAGGTTTCGATAGATATGATGGCAGGACCTACGGAACTACTGATTTATGCAGATTCAAAGTCCGACCCAAAATTGATCGCATTGGATTTAATTTCACAGGCCGAGCACAGCTACGATACCTTTTGCGGTCTAGTTACGACCTCCAAGCAATTGGCGCGACGCGTCTCTTCCGAGATAAACTACATTCTTAAAACTAATATTATATCTCGTGCTGATATCGTAAGGAAGAGCTTAGAAAAGAACGGGTTTATTGCTATCTGCAAACAACAATCTACTGCAGTAGAATTTGTAAATGAAATAGCGCCAGAACATTTGCAACTGGTATGCAAAAATGCTCGAGCCATTTCTGAAAGGATAACATCGTCTGGACTTGTACTAATCGGTAAATATACTCCATCTTCAGCAAGTGATTATTGTTTTGGGTCCAACCACATTCTGCCAACTCTTGGCTTCGGGAAATCTAGGGGTTCGCTTTCGGTTCTGGACTTTTTAAAACTTGTGTCTACAATCGAAGCAACCAAGTCTGGACTAGAGAAAGTACAACACAGTATTAGAGAAATTACATCAGCTGAAGGACTAAATAATCATTACTTGGCCGTGCAGGAAAGAATGAAAGCCAAATGACAAATTGGCTGTCAGATAGATTAGATAAAATTTGCAAACTTGATACATACGTTAGGCCGGAGAGAATCAAAGATTCGATAAAATTAGACGCAAACGAGAATTTCGCTCTTGACGACAAATTCATCTCGAAAATCGCCTTACATGCTATAAAGCAGACTGATCTGCGCGAGTATCCGCTGGAACAATTCGAAGACCTTTATAGACAGCTTTCAAATTATTCGGGTGTCGATAAAAAGTATCTAGGTATCGGCAGTGGATCCGATCAAATAATTGAAATGATCCTTTCCATCTTCGGAAGAAATCAACAGGCCATCATTTTTACTCCAACATTTTCTTATTTCATAAATCGATGCGAATTGCATGACGTCGCGCTAGATAGAGTTCCGCTAACGAGAGACGACAATGAGCTACCTAAGTTGGAATTCTTGAAGAGGGCCACACAATCTGATATAGTATACATTTGTTCTCCTAATAACCCTACAGGTAATCAATTTGGTGAGGGGCTGGTTTTGGAAATCATAGACAGGCTTAAAGACAAGTTGATATTAATTGATGAAGCGTACGTTGAATTTGGTAACTATAGTTTAGCTTCTCATATTGCAAAATACGACAATGTCGTGATATTGCGAACTCTATCTAAAGCATTCGGGTTGGCGGGAGCCAGAATAGGATATCTTATTGCGAATGAGAAGTTTGCGGAGATATTTAGAACAACGATCCAGTCGCCTTATCCTCTAAACAGTTTTTCGCTAGCAGTAGCAACCTTAGCCCTCTCCCATCACGGCTATGTAAGACAAACTGTGGAGTTAATCAAGAGAGAACGAAAAAGAGTGTTTGAGGAGCTCTTTGATATGAAAGGCATAAAGGTCTTCAGATCCGATGCAAACTTTATTTTCCTTGAATCATATGATAATTATGGAAGGATTTTAAGTGTTTTAAAAAAAGAAGGATTATCTGTGAAAGCGTTCGGGGATCTTGATGGACACAGAGGCTGCATAAGGGTTACGATCGGAACAAGTGAAATGAATAATAAATTTCTCAAATCAATATCCAAGGCAATTTAAACAAGTTGAAAGACGGATGGTGTACTGCCAATCATACAAAAAAAATTCAGTAAATTATCGTTAATGCACCCTGAGTGTGTTCTATTTGATGTTGACGGGTGCCTAGTCGATATAAGGAAATCTTACAACACTGCCATTAAAAAAACTGTTGATTTTACACTCAAGTATGTTGCTGCTGCAGCAGAAGGAGTGACAGCCAACTTCAGACTTACAAATCTGGTATCGGATAATTTAATTCTAAAGTTTAGACAAACAGGAGGTTTCAACAACGACATTGATACAAGTTATGCAATATGTCTTGCAGAGCTTGCTAACCCTCACAAAAATGTTACTAGCGCCAGAAGGTTCCTATATCGAGTAGCCTCAAATTCCGATGAAGATGGAATAATTTCCGTTGAAAAATTTCTAATGTCTTTAAATTCATCTGCCATCATAAAAGACCTTAAAAAACTCTTGAATTATCCTGCTCCTGCAGGTAAGAGTGTTATTGCAACGGTATTCGATGAATTATTTTATGGACCAGAATTATTCAAAAAATTGCACAATTTTGAACCGAAATTTTATTTTGGAAAACCGCTGATTGAAAATGACAGGCTAGTGATAAAGAGAGGAACTATGGAACTCCTTGCAAGGAGATTTAGTGGCAATCTAGCTGTGGTGTCTGGCAGAAGCAAATTAGCGGCAGAATATTCTCTCCGGTCAATATTAGATATTCTCAAGCAAGAGTCATCCGTATTCCTCGAAGATGAAAGAAGGAAGTATGCCAAACCAAATCCGTATGCGATTATAAAGGCTATGAAAAGCATGGGCACCAAAAGTGCGGTTTACGCAGGAGACTCTTACGAGGACCTATTAATGGTAAGAAGAGTAGAAGAAAAAACGCATCTCAAAATTGCCTTTTGCGGTATTTATGGATGCAGCCCGCAACCTCTGGAAGCGATAAGACAGTTCAAAGAAAAAGGGGCAGATGTTATAATTCAAAATATCAACGAACTACCAAAGATATTAAATAATGTATCGATAAAAGAGTGATCGCATTTGGGAGCTTATCCATATAGTACTACACAGAGAACTTCAAAAATTAAGAGGGCCACCAAAGAGACCCAGGTTGCAGTGGAAGTAAATGTTGATGGCATGGGTAAGGCATCGGTAAAAACAGGTCTTTCTTTTATCGATCACCTAATTGTTGCGATTGCCAATCATGGTATGATTGATATTATTTTGACAGCCATTTCCAATGACGGAATACTACACCATCTTGTGGAGGATGTATCGATTGCGCTTTCTCAGTCTATAGACAAAGCGCTTTCTGAGAGGTCGCGAATTAAAAGATTCGGTCATGCAGTTGTTCCGATGGATGAATCACTAGCATGTGTAGCGATAGACCTCGTCAAGCGTCAATTTTATAATATGCAATTGAATTTAACTGCGGATACTGTTGAAGGAATCCCCTGTGAAGACCTTGAACATTTTATGAGATCGCTCTTTCAGAATTTGAACGCGTGTACCCATGTTGTGGTAAAATACGGAGATAATGATCACCATAAAATCGAGTCAGCAATTAAAGCATTCGCAGTAGCGTTTAGAATGGCCGCCAGCATCGACGAGAGAAGAGGGGACGGGATACCAAGTACGAAAGGTGCCATGTAGTTGACAGCTAACAACATCGCAATATTCGATTACGGAGCTGGCAATCTTTTTAGCTTAAAGGCTGCATTGGAACGGAATGGTGCACATAGAGTTTCGATAATAAAAGACATCAAAGTAATAGAAAAATTTAATGGGTTAGTTCTACCTGGGGTAGGCAATTTTGACCCGGCGATAAGATCCATTGAGCCACATAAGGAATTATTGATTCAAGCTATCGATGATGCCAATAATGGAGGAGTGCCTATGCTTGGTATTTGCTTGGGCATGGAGATGTTATTTGATAAGAGTGAAGAGGGAGTTCTAGAGGGCCTCAAAATTTTGGACGGAGAAGTGGTGATGTTAGCTAGAACAAGAGTAAAGATTCCTCACATAGGTTGGAACAATTTACACATCACCAGGAAAGATAGCAAGCTCTTGTATGGTGTAAGCGATGGTTCATGGGTATACTTCGTCCATTCCTACTATGTAAAGCCTAAAGACAAAGGCCTAGTTGCCGCCAGTTCTCATTATGGCATTAGGATTCCAGCTGTAGTCGAAAATGGCAATCTCTTTGGCACCCAATTTCATCCTGAGAAGTCCGGCCCCGTAGGTGCGTCTATACTTAAGAATTTTTTAGAGGCGTGTTCTCAGAAATGCGTGTAATACCAGCAGTAGATATTATGGACGGAAATGTCGTTAGACTTGTAAAAGGTAATCCTGCGGACAAAGTGATTTATGGTAACAATCCTGTCGAAACCGCAAAAAAATGGGAGAAGGCTGGGGCAGATATGTTACACGTCGTGGACCTTGACGCGACTCTGCGAACCGGGCGCAACAATACTGAAATTGTTTCAAGGATAATAGAAGCAGTAGGAATCCCTGTACAAGTAGCAGGAGGCATTCGATCAATCCCTGACGTAAAGGAAATGTTCCGCAAAAATGCCGCTAAGGTTGTACTTGGAACAATGGCTTACAAGAATCCTGATTCGGTAAGACAACTTGCCAAGAAAAACCAAAACAAAATTGTAGTTTCACTTGATCAGAATAATGGGATGGTCATGGTAGATGGTTGGAGGGAGACCACGGGATCAGGGGTCATCGATTCTATAATTTATTTTATGAACTTTGGTATAAAGGAGTTTCTGTTAACAAGTGTTGATAGAGATGGGATGCTGAACGGGCCCGATATTCCAACGTTATCTTCTGCTGTTAGTTTCACCAGCGCAAACATAATTGCAAGCGGCGGAATTTCAAGTATCGAAGATGCCATCAAAGTCAGGAGTATAGGATGTAGTGCTGTCATCCTAGGCAAGGCACTTTATGAAGGCAAACTCAGTGTTGAAAGAGTCAAGGCGATCTCATAAGATGCCACTAGCTAAGCGGATTATTCCATGTTTGGATGTCGATAATGGGAGAGTAGTAAAGGGAATACAATTCGACAGAGTAAGAGATGCAGGCGATCCTGTCGAATTTGCTCAGAGATATAAATTACAAGGAGCAGACGAATTAATTTTTCTAGACATTACTGCATCACAACAAGAGAGAGAGACAATGAAGAACGTTGTTCGAAATGTGGCAAGGGTCACTGATATTCCATTTACGGTAGGGGGAGGAATCCGAAAGTTAGAAGATGCACGTGATATACTACTTAGTGGTGCAGACAAGGTGTCAATCAATACTGCGGCTGTTAAAAATCCTGACTTGATAACAGACTTAATGTCAATCTTTGGTAGGCAATGTGTAGTAGTTGCCATCGACGCCAAAAGAAATTACGGTAAGGGCGGTAAGAACACATTCGAAAATCATCGAGGGGGAAAAAAATATTGGTTTGAGGTAAGAATTTATGGCGGAAAAGTCAGGACAGGGATCGATGCAATCGAATGGGCCAGAAAAGTAGAATCTCTAGGGGCTGGTGAGATCCTACTGACCAGTATTGATGCAGATGGAACTGAGAACGGGTATGATATTAATTTGACAAGATTAATTTGTAAGGCAGTTCGGATTCCTGTGATTGCATCTGGAGGATGTGGTGAGCCAAGACATATGCTAGAAGTTTTTAGAAAAACCGATGTTGATGCGGCATTGGCTGCATCTATATTTCACTATGAGAAATCGACCGTAGATAGAGTTAAAAATTATTTAAAGAAAAACGGAATAGAGATTAGGATATAATTGTAAATTCCATTCCTTTGTATCTGTTTTTTGTATTAGACAAATTTCTTTCGAAACACGAAAATGGGGACAAATACAAAGTATAAAGGATTGAGAAATTAACCCTACCAATTTGTCAATTTCCCCTTGTCTAATATCTAGACCGAAATAAAGAAAACAAGTAAGGGCAAATTGCCTTCGGCGTATATAAACAACAAACGACTATGCAAAAAAAACAAATTAACATGATGCCCGATCTAATAACCATTGAAGTTAAAAGATATAATGAAATCACCTGCCAAGGCATTCAAGATACTTACTGAACTCGGCTCACCGGGAATGATGGAATCCCTTGAGAAAATCAAAGAAATTGCAACAACTATACAAGAGATCGAAGATTCGTTAAAGGATCCTCCAATGCTGAAGAATATTGAAAATATGAATCTGAGTTCAGAAGCAATGCAGAATGCTGCGGTAAACATTAGGACGATCAGATCGGAATTAGACGCAACAGGTATCATAGAAGAGGCAAGGATTACATCAGCTCTCAGTAAAGAAATTCAAAACTTGACGGATCTAACTACGAGTTTCAAAGATATTGCGCGCTCTGTTAAGGAGTTGATGGACGAACTAAAGTTGGATTCTCACAAATCAGCACAGTCATAAAAACCGGATTACAAACGAGGGTAGATGGTGTTAATATTCTTCCCCCACCAAGTAAAGGTAAAACTTTATACGATGATGTAATGCATACAGGTGTCATGTCCACTTCAGCAGATTCAAAAAATTCAGGAGTTAATCCTGAAAAGACTGCAGAATCGATAAAGAACATTGCGAAGAGTATCCGTGAAGCATCAGCAAAAATGAGAGAGACAGTAAGAACTTTACGCGAAAGCGGGGCTATTGATGATATTACCCAAGCAGTTTACGAAGCAACCGTAGCGGCTCGAGATACTGCAAAAGAACTTAATGATGCTGCAAAGGATCTTAGAGAGCGCGGAATCATCAAAGATACTGCTGCTGCTGTAGAACAAACAACCATGGCTGCGCGTGAGACAGCCGAGATATTAAGGGATACCGCACGACAAACAGCAGAGGCAGCACCCCACACAACAGAGACGGTCAAGGAAGCAGCTAGTAAAGTAAAATCAAAAACAAAACACTCCGGCCAGTCTTAAACTTTTTGTCCTAATGAATCGCCATCTGGAATTAAGACATGGATAGTGCGCAAATTTCGATAATTACTACGACTTACTTAGTGGGGAGCTGGAAAGTATGGTCTCCTACATAATCCAAATTGGAATAGCTGCCTTCTTCTTCCCTCATAGCTGAATCTTTGCTGGTTTATAGTAAAGAGTGGTAATGGAACTGAAATTTGAATTTTAAGAGTCTGACCAGTTTCGTGATCACTGAAATCAAATTATTAGGGTATTTGAAGTTACCAGGAATTATGACTCAGCATCTAACAGGGATCTTTGAGAAGCGTCTACGCTTTTATCATCAGCCGAATCCAAGATTTTCCTCACTTTAAAAGCTCTTGCAGTGCCAAAACCGGGAATTCTGGAAAGCTCTGCTGCTGATGCAGTTAGAGCACGTTGAGGAGTCAAAAATCTTTCAAGCATCCTGACTGCAAGCTTATCGCCTACACCTGGGAGTGAAGAAAGTATTGAGAGTTGTTGTATTTGGACTGGGTTCGTCTTCTTTATCCGCTTTAAAAGAGGACCCCTAGCCGTACCTTCTTCTAACGCCTTATTTACCATCGCTACTAGTAATTGTGATGTATATTCTGCATATGGAGCATTTATTATTGGAATTCTAAAATCCAATGCGACCTTTGCTAGTGTTTCGCTTATCAAATAAATCCTTTCATTATCATCAATAATGCCTTCAGGAGCACTGTCAGAAAGATTTAGGATATTTCCTTCTATGATTATCACGGGTTTGGTATAGTGCTGAACAAGTTCCGAACACTGTACAAGTAATCTACCGTCATATACTGAATTCAACAGATCGTGTATCGTTTTTCTCTCTATAGCAGTTTCCGGAGATATGACATAGTCACCCACTTTAAGATGGGCAAAATCTGTTACTGCGCCTGCTTGGCGCAGGAGACCGGGAATCCTACTACGTCTTTCTCTTTCGTCAACTACAATCCTAACGGGCACAACCGTTCTAACTTATCTCATTCTCCTTAGCTTTTTAAGCTTGTATTTGTTGCACTCATTTTCTTGTAAAGTTTTATAGCTATTGACTGCGCGATCCTTAAGGTTGTCCTTCACCCGTGTCTCTTGCTTTGCCAGAACCATCGCTCTAGTATTTGATAATTCTTTTTTCTCCCCGAGCTCCTTTAATAGATCTTCCTTTTTTGATTTAATTAGAAGAGGCCCTGCACTTTTGTAAACTATATCATCCGTCCCAATCTTTTTCAGCTCTTCTAACGCTCTATCGGTTTCAACAATTTCTATTTCTACCTGTTGTTTTTGCATCATAATCGCCTGTAAATTCTGCTGAAGCTGCTGCAGACGTGAGAGCTGTTCTTTTAGCCACGGGGGGAGTTCTTGTTCGCTCATGATAATACCGTGAATCTGATGGACATCACCAGAATAAAATCATACCGTTATTGGGTTAAAGGCCGATGGTGGTGCCAGCCAGCCTTTAGATACCTGACCAAGATCTGCGATATCAAAAATACACCCTCAAGTTATATTTTTTCGCCAATATTCAAATCAATTCCTGCTCTCTCCTCTGCGGGAATTGTCGATATATAGCGCGATGACAACCACCACCTGCATTACTTGGAGCTCTTTAGAATCTTACTGTGTTTAGGCTCCTTTACCATTGTTCCCCCAATGCTATTACCAGGGCTCGAAGAACCACTAAATGGTGATGACGAGGCTATTGTAGTATTGGTTGGCGTTGCTACACTTGGAATAGATGACGGAAAGCCATTCCCTGTGCCAATAGTATTATTGGATAGTTGCTGCGGTCCTTTTCCTGTTACACCTGTCACATTCACACTATAAAATTTAGTATAATTGAGGGTTTGCGGACAAGCCATTTTGGCAGTTATTTTATTTTGTCCTTGTTTGATCACAGCATATTTTTGAGTAGCCGTAAAAGTCCAATTTGTGTAATCATTTGCTCCTCCATGTCCTGTTGGTACCGCTCTTTGGTATGGCCTTACACCATTTATAACGATTGAAACAGTACAGTCAGTAGTTGCGTTGGCAGAAGAAGTACCTGAAACTAGAATTCCGCCTAGTGGAACTTGTTGGCCTTTACTGGGCAGGGTAATTTTTACTTCGGCCTTATTCGGTAAAACTGCAGCATATGTAGTGTCAATCCAAGAGATATCAATCCATATAGAAAGTAAAAGCGCGGTCACCATCATTGTTCCAACAAAGGATGCCAGTGTTCGAACGTTTGATTTACAACGTTTTTTCATGTTGAGATTATGAAATATCCGTTATAAATTTGCTATATGAGAATTCTCAATATAGATATATGATTCTTCTTTTGTGTGGAATATAACACTCACAAATGCACTAACTTCGAAACCCACGCATGTGCTCTCGGCAAACCAGTGTTGCTGCGGTATTGTTACAACTTACTCACACGTTGCTTCCCAGGGATAAGACCGAAAACAAACAGATCATGGTAAAGTGATCGTCAAAGCTAATTTAGTCTGTTAGATTTTTGTAGTTGTCTTTGATTTGCTTGCTCGTCTCGCCCAAAGGATCCAAAAGATTATTGCAATTGTTGAAACGATCGCAATAGTATAAAGATATCCAGAATATTTATCGATGTGCTTCCAATTAATTCCTAGTTCTATTCCAGCGTATGTGAGCATAGCATTCCAAATGAGGGAACCAGCAAAAGTATAAACAGCAAACTTGACAAAGCCAGTCAATCCGATACCGGCTGGTAAAGAAACATAAGTCCTTACACCAGGTAAAAGCCTACCAACAAAAGCAATTTTTTCACCATATTTTTCAAATAATCGCTCAGTGTATTCTAGATGTTTTTTTCTAAACAAGACGTATTTTCCATATTTGATAATTACAGCCCTTCCAAGCCGTAGACCAAGATAGTAGGTAGCAACTGAACCTACCAGGTTTCCAAATGAACCTGCTAGTACCACTCCTACCGCTCCCAATTTTCCAACTGAGACGAGAAAACCAGAAAACGGCATTATGACCTCGCTGGGTATGGGAATTAGTGCACTTTCGAGTATCATGAGAAAAAATATCCCGACATAGCCGAGATTTGAAATAAACGAGGTTATGAATTGTACTATTGGAGCGAGTAGTTCGGTTATTGTTATCATTTTTTGATATTGTCAGTTACTAAAGATTTATAGACTGATATTTTAACTAGCTTTACTATATCTACAATCATATGAAATCGACTTTCCTCCATGTGTTTGAAAAAGTTGTGAATGCAAACTCTTCCTTCCATTTAGTAGTGGGCAAATAGAAATGTTCAGAAAATAACACAGGAATGGGACATGTGCTTCAATCAATCTCGCTCTACGATACTCTATATGCAATTGCATATCTCAGAAGTTCCCTGTGTCTTATTCGCTGATTTGTTGTAAGATTACTATTTTAGCATCAATGACCCCATCTGCAGGCATATCAACATCCTTACTTTTTGGAACCTGACAACTTGTTTAGACATCTAAATTCGCTTACGTATACAACTTTAGTTGTTGTTCTTTTTGTTGTTGTCTTATCACAATTGCAGAGCCTATGATTATTCCAACTTGTAGTACCTTGGAAAGAATATCTATTGAATTAACTTCAGCTTCTAAACCAAGATATGGAATATTTACAGTTCTAGTAATTATATACAAAATGATTATGCCCGAGGATCCCACAGCAGCTATGAGGTATGGTATTTTACTATTGCGTTTATTCTTTAGCATCCATAGAGCCACTAAAATAGAGGCTATTCCAACTATTATGAAAAATATATTTTGGCCCCCTGGTATCCTTGGACCACTACTATCATTTTTCTCGATATGATGTCGCACAACACCTGATTGATTAAAATGAGACGATCTCACTAGACCTCTTGCTCCTAGTTCTAAATATAAAATAGCTGTACTAATCATAAGAGCTACCACACAATACACAACTATTTTTTGTCTAGTTATTTGTAACCCTTTCATTTTGCTCACATTAATTCACCGTTATGGCCTTAGGACTTTGTACCTGATATTTTTAGCAAATCCTTAATCTGGTCGATATCGATTTTTGGAGAGTATGTTTGAGCTGCAAGCGTTGCTGCTACAATAGCAAACATAGGGAATATCTTTATTTTTGTATTCATTTTCAATCGTCTGTGATGAAAATGATCTTTTCGTATATAATAGCTGTGGATCAGTTATCTAATTGTCAATTTTTAGCATACGATAGTTCTACTCCTCATATTACACAGATTTATAGAAGTGTACCACCTTTTACCACCTTTTGCAACTATCAATTACTTCAAAATCTAGGATTTTTTTACCCCATCTGACTAAGGTCTCATTATGATAATTCCATTATTCATACTAATAGCTGTTATGACTGCTTTCCAACCCGGCCAATATCAATTCCTTTCATTCCGAAGTGAGATCAAGTTTAAGATCTTAAACTTTGTTAGAATATGGGAGGTTTACAGGAAGAATTTCAAACGAGTTAAGCATCTTAAGTATTGTTGACATATAACTAGAATATTCTGTTGGGTCTGCGGAATATGAAAAAACATAGACTCTATGGTCCTTAGCCATTCCAACATCCATTACTATAACCTTTCTTAATTCCTGGTCTGTATATGAATATACTATCGTGTACGCTAGATTAGTCTTGAAGGTAATTACCTTTGATTCAATAAGCTGAAAATCTGTATAATGTTCTTTGTAATTATTGATTGCTCGATTCGCTAATTCATTTACGGAGGTATTGTTATTTGAAGGAAAAAAAGCTATAGTTAATTTTTCCAAAAATCTATCTAAATTGGTTTCTGGAGGCGAAATAAATACGACACCTACACCATCAACTTGTTGGTTTTTCCAATTAGATGGATATTGTATTTTTATTCCTAAAGTTGAATTATTTTGGTACGTAAAGAAGGAGTTGCTTGTTGTATAGGTTGTATTAGTACAGTCACAAGTCACTGGCGTGGTTGTCGTTGTCTGTCCCATTGTTTGTTGAACAATATGCGACATAATAATACTTGAGAGCGATGCATACGCTATGATAAAGGAAAGTACAAAATATTTTGTAAAATTAAAAAGCCTTACTACCATTTTCTGTTCTGTTGAATCTTGCGCTGTTTTATTGCGTCATAAAGATTATAGTTCCAGGGGCTTATCGCATCCCCGACGTTAATTAGTTCTTTTGGTGGAGAAGAATGCATCACATCCATCACACCAGATCCACTTCGTTATTTAATGTGAGCGGTAGAATAAGTCGGAGATCCACTTAGTAAAGTGGCGGCATTAGTTATAGTTCCATTATAGGATGGAACATTCTTTAAATAAAATACATTGTTGGTTGGATTAAAACCGAATTGATTTAATAATAATACCTTAAATCCATTATCATGTAGATATCGCATTTCTTGATCAAACAAGGGAACGGTAATAGCAGTACCAGCTTTATTGTAGTCTTGGATATTATACGTAAGTTGATGATAAGTAATTATAGGAATAGCGTTTATTTTGCCATTATTATATGGCACCTGACTGTTAACCTGTTGAATAAATTGTTGAAACATTTCAGAAGGGCCATAATTGTGACCGCTGCTTATGTGAAAAAAGCTGTCACTTCGGATATCATATCTATTTGCAAAAGTTAGTTTGCCATCAGGTAAAAATGTTCTACAATCCGTTTGTTGTGGCTTATTGGCAAATCCCCTACAGTCTAACGACATAAGAGGATACGTACCGGTCCTGGCAAAATTGTAATATTTAGCTACTAAATTAACAACTGAAGGCTTATTCGATCCCAGATTGAAAGGGTATGCAAAGATAGATGAATCAATCCCATGGCTTGCAAGACACTGTTTAGAGCCAGCTATTTCATAGATCAAAGCATTCGTTGAGAGTGTATCAAGTGGTTTATGATCCATGGTATGAGACTCTACATCCATACGATCCTGTTGTAATGTCGCAATATCCTTCCAGTTCATGCGTCTTATATCCCCAGAATTAACATAATTACACACAACAAAGAAACTAGCCTTAAGACCATACTTGTCTAAGATTGGTTTTGCATATGCTATTTGGCTTTTCCAGCCATCGTAGCAACCTTATTGTTACTGCTAGTAGTCTAGAGGAAAATCTTCTTATTTATTTCATCAATTATTGCGAATCAATTGCAGCGGTGCAAGCAATAGTTGCTTAGTTAACAACTAGCTATTGTAGTTCACGACTGTTTGTGACGCTTTCTTCGCAAATTTTTAACGATGCATCAATAAGCCTCAAATAGGAATTGATTGCTGCCCTCAATGCAGGAATATCTGGACTCCCTAGTTCCAATAAAATACTGGAATTAGTACCCTCATCATTTATGATAGTAATTTTCGTTTCGGGGCCTGATGCTTGAGCCTCATGACTTTTTGTGTCCGCGCTTATCGCAGCGTAAATGGACTTGGCTGGATTGCCGGATCCAGAGAGCATTATTGATTTAAAGGAAATCTCTATTTGGGCTTTGCAATTTGCCGGTATCGACATCATAGGCCCCCGCGGCAACTTTGTAGCTGCATTTAGGGCAGTACCAAACACCTGATGCGATTCGATAAAATTTTTTCGAACCACACGAAGGGCACCTTCTTTTTTGCTTGAGCGTTCGATATGCCATACTGTACCTCTTGCGTACAGTCGCTCCAAATTTTATACCAAGACCTTTTAATACAGTTTGCCCTTGTTTTCTTCTACTTACCAGCCTTGGTCAACTCCCTTAGTTTCGTTCTTATCTCCTCACCTTTAATTCTTGCCGCAGCCGCCGCTCTCTTTAGCTGTTCTACTGTAAAGGTACCTGTTGATCCTTTCTGCACAGCGGCAAAGTTACGATCTGAATTTGTAGTAATGGTGATTCTTGCGTCCATACATGCCTCCTCTTCTGCGGTTGGATCTTGAATCACTGACTCGCCTATTCTTACTGCCGTAATTGAAACAGGTAACGTGGTAAGTGGTGGATTTTGTTTTTCTCCGGTGTCAACGACTTTCCTATCCCGTATTTCAAAGACTGGAAGTTTACTATTGATCAACGCCGAAACTGCTGCATAGGATGTGGCATCAAACAGATTCCCATCGGCATTGATAACACTGCAGTCGACAAATATTACATAGACGATCTCTCCGGGAATTAAAACCAATTTAGTTAAATCGAGCATTTCGGATTCTCTTATACCGCGATCTACTACTCTTGCTAGTTCCACCGTTTCTTCATCAGGGGGACCAGGTTCGATATAGGGTGAAGCGGTTGGAAGCACCTCTGCGGACAGAATTAATGCCCCCTTATTTTCGAGCCCCTCGAATGGTTCACCGGTCTCGACCTTTACTCCGGCTACCACCTCTGAATTACCGAGTTTGACCCTCGCTGATCCATTCGCTTTCCTTATTAAGCCTACCTCGATCTCGATAGGTCTTATTTCATCAAGGTTTCTTCCATCAAGTCTTTTTCCTTTTGAGATGGAATCCCACATTTGCTGTTTGCGCAAGTGTTCTACTATTATCGTTGAACGTTTTGATGAGCTCATTGTTCCTCTTTCAACTCCGTTTCGTTGCCGAAATACTTTTGCATCAACGCCTTTCTTTGAACTTCATAGACAATCTTGCAGCCTTTTACGGCTTCGTCAAGACATTGATTGAATTGTTCTTCATTTAAAATGCCATCAAGTTGTAAGAGGCTAACCTGTTCGAGATGTGGCATATACGCCACCGGCATATCTGCATCTCCCTCCTTATCCTCAGTATCGTTAATATCTATGACGATTCTGTCGTCGACTTTACCTGCTGCACACGCCGACACGATATCTCGCATGTTAATCCCAGCATCAGCTAAGGCTACAGATGCCGCTGTAATCCCAGCACATCTGGACCCCCCATCTGCTTGCAGCACCTCGACGAAAACATCTATTGCTGCGCGCGGATAATCTTCCAACATCAAGGTAGGTTCCAATGCCTCCCTCATCACCTTCGAGATTTCAACTTCCCTCCTAGAAGGAGCAGGGTTCTTGCGTGTATCCGTAGAAAATGGTGTCATATGATATCTGCATCTTAAAACGCCTCTATCAGGAAGGGCCATATGTTTCGGATGTACTTCCCTCGGACCATAAACTGCTGCCACAATTTTGTTCATGCCAAATTCTATGAACGCTGAACCATCTGCATTTTTTATCACTCCGACTGTGATTTTTATATCCCTCAACTGATCTCCGGTGCGACCATCAGTTCGCTTTCCGTTTTCGTCGATCAGACTTCTAGTTTGTGTCATTATACTTTTTCGCCCTTTTCTGCTTCTTCTTCTAGTTCTTCCTCGACTTCCTGAATAGTAGACTGTGATTCTGCATTCTTATGTACATTTTGTGGTTGAGATTGAGACGTTTCTGCTGATGAGGAATCGGATATACTCAGCAAACTTTTCACCCTCTGTGTTAGATTCGCTGTGTGCGCTTCTTCCTCGACCATCCTGATTGCCCTAACCGCCAATTTTATTCCCTCTGAATTTCTGCCGGTTACAACTATGATGCCATTCTGACCAATTAAAACCCTAGTATGTGTGGCCTGTTCAATCGTCTGTATCATAGAACCGCGTTTTCCAATAAGTCTCGGAACGCGGGTAGCAGAAATCTTGACAAACTCTCCTCGAGGAACCTTGCCTAAATCTTTATCCTGGATCGTTATCATCGGATCCCTTGTTCTATCAAAGGCAATAATCCTAGCGGTAATTAAATCACCTGTAGCCAATTCTCTCCCCATATCGTCCCTGGCCGGAGAAAAATCTCTCCCAAAAACGTCTTGCGCAGGCAGGTGTGCAGAGAATAATGAGTTGATGTCCACTTCCCAGGACAGGGAAGAATGATCCATTATCTTGCCTATTACAATATCATTCACCCTGGGAATGTATACACCAGACAATGGTATAACTTTGACACCTTCTCGCCCAGCTTCCGCAATCCCGATCCTCGTAGCAATAATAGAATTGCCTGCTTTAATTACGTTAAATAAGGGCCTGAAGTTTCCTTCTATGATTCTGTCACCAGGAACGACGTACTTCCTTCTAATTTCTTGCATGTTTTAACAATTCACCCCTTCAATTGGGGCCTTATCAGTCAAAAGCTCTATTTTCATTTTGTCTCTACCCGTGGGTGGATAAGACAGACTTATATTTTAAGTGTCGAAGCCCATCTTATCCAATTTACCCTTCCATTACTTGAGCCGTCCCTTTTGATACTGATCCTATCCTATCCAGTAAAGAACTCCTCATTCCGGCGTTTATTTCTAATCTAACCCGTAAAGAGCCATCTGCGAGCCACTGCTCCTCCTTAAAATTAGCGGTAGTTTTCAATAAGTTATAGGATTGTGCCGAGAATTGAGCAGGAATAGTCACAGTCAGTAATAAATTCTCTGATTTGAGCGGCAAAATCCTTCTGAGAGCATCAACTACGTTTTTTGCTTGGTCTTCAGCTGGCTTGAAGGGGTCGACTGTAAGTCTCACCTCGCTCATTGCACTTTCGATTCTCATTACCGGATGGGGAATATGCGTCTTAGGATCTACAAAACTTTTGTTTATATACTGAATAATTTGTTTCCTTTTTTCCTCAACCATTTTTCGGCGCTGGTCTGTTGTGAGGCTGAGGTCACCTTTGGATAGTATTTGCATGGCAACTTCCATTGGATCCGTTGTCTTAAAGTACTTGGATAATTTTTCACTCGCCGCTCTAGAACCTTTATTAGCATCAGAATATATCTCATCAGAAACAAGCACGCCTGATAGGTCAGTTCTTTTGCCAAGTTTATACTCTAGAGCAGGATCGGGTTTGACAAGAATCTCAAATTTGTTCCCGTCTAACGTTAGACGTACTGTAGAAATTTTACTCTCGACCATCTGTCTTGTAAAAGAGTTCTTTTTGAAATATATATATCTGCATGTCAGCTGCAGATTTGCGATCCTTCCATAGTTTCTGTTGGTATTGGTATGGGGTGGTGGTCAGCGACTCATGTGGGTCGTAAGTCTAGCCAGATTAGAAATAAAGGTGGCATCTGCTCCTTCTGCAGCTTCTGCCCTTGCAACCATTTGGCTGCGTCTGATTTATCTAGAATAATCTATGTTTGGTCTCTATAAAGGATAACTCAATCACGTCACCACATTTACTTTACAATAGCCTTATCGATAGCACTTACCGTCGTAGACTAACTACCATAAATGTCTAGCGCTCCAATGGGAAGCGCATTTCGCAAGATACAAAGTTCGATTGTTCTGTCGAGGGCATACGCAGGCATTTAATAAGGCTATTCCATAAAATTTACTTCCTTCGGTAGATTTTTAAGGACGCCTTGATCAAAGTCTGAAATAGAGATTGACTTCCATTTCTGCCGAGGTTCTTGAGAGAACAGATGAGAGGGTTGTTATTAAATTTAACAATATTTCTAGACAATATATTAACGCTATTAGAAGAATGGCCATAAGTGAGGTCCCAACCTTGGCCATTGATGATGTCGTAATTCTCGAGAATTCATCTGTAATGCACGATGAAGCTGTGGCTCATAGGCTAGGACTAATCCCCTTACGAACAGGACTGGATCGTTTTGTCATGCCTCAGGATTGCGATTGTAAGAGTACTTTAGGGTGTTCAAAGTGCAGAGTGTTACTAGTATTGGACTCTGAAGCAATGGAGAAGACGAAAATCGTCACTTCCGGTGAACTTTTATCTGAGGATGAACTTGTCAAGCCAGTTAGCAAAGATATTCCAATAGTTGTTCTCGCACCAGCTCAGAAGCTCAAATTTGAAGCATACGCAAGGTTAGGGGTTGGAAAGGATCATGCAAAATGGCAGCCAACTTCAGCCGCAATTGTCAAAGATGGAAAGGATGCCGGTGAGTCAATACTTACGATTGAAACCAACGGAGCGTTGACGGCAGAGGAAACAGTTGGCGCAGCGATGGAAAAGTTGAACACGAAAATGAGGGGCTTCAATCAAGTCGTGCGATCTCTTGAGCCAAGAGGACCGAGGTAGATTTATTTGGGGATTCCGGATAAGCGACGGAATAGTCACTATGTTTTCTAACACTTTAGTCGGTAATATAGTATGGGCCTTACGGAAAGCCTTTAAGAAGAATAAAACCTCGATTTGGAGGTCCCTCGAACAGGAGATTTCAAAAGCTAGATCAATTAGAAGAGAGGTCAATATCTCCAGATTGTCATCTGTTACTAAAAATGGTGAAGTCATCGTTGTCCCTGGCAAAGTTCTAGGATCTGGAGAAATGGACCATAGGTTAACAGTTTGTGCCTTTTCTATCTCAGAAATGGCAGCAAAGAAGATCACAGACGTCGGCGGGAAAGTCATAACCCTTAACGATTTGATAGACAGATACCCCGACGGCAGAGGAGTGCGAATTATTGGCTGAACAACAGGAATTAAAGAAATCTCAGCCAAAACCAGAACCCGCGTCATCTAAAACTGAGCAAGGCAAGCTTGTAGTAGTAAATGGGGCTGGATGTATTGCAGGAAGGATGTGCTCCCATGTTTCTAAATTGCTTCTACAAGGGCATAGGGTCACGATTGTAAATTCAGAGAAAGCTGTACTATCTGGACATAGATATAAGACAATCGAACTCTATAAAGAACATCTTGAAATCAATTCTGCAACGAATCCAGTACATGGACCATTCCATCCTCGAAGACCAGATAGAATACTGACCAAGATGGTAAGGGGAATGATGCCAAAACGGAAGACCAGTGGTATCGAAGCATTTAAGCGATTAAGAGTTTATATCAGCATTCCCGATCAGTTGAAAGAATCTAAAATGGAATTCTTCGAAGACTCAAAAATAACTAGGCCGGCATCGTACTACATTACAATAGGAGATGTTGCGAAGGAGATCGGATGGAGTGGAGAGATGCGTGGTAGTCAATAAAACAGACCTTTACCCAGGCCAGCGAAAGACATGTCGAGCTGTGGCTACAATATCAAAAGGCAATGGCCGGGTAAGGATCAATAATATCCCCGCCGAACTTTTGGAACCACAGATAGCCAAAGAATTGGTATTAACTCCTCTCAACCTTTTAGGTGAGCTGAGAAATAAAGTTGATATTAGTGTCCAAGTCCAAGGCGGAGGATTCATGGGACAAGCGTTCGCTTCTGCGGTTGCTATTTCCAGAGCACTAACAGGCAAGGGAAAAGGGGGGAGGGATCCAAGAGACCATCCTCTAGCAAAGAGCGTTCGTGAAGAGATTCGAAGAAAAATTACAGAATACGATAGACATCTGTTGGCAGGTGATCCCAGACAGAGCGAGTCGAAAAAATTCGGAGGACCAGGTGCTCGACGCAGGAAGCAGAAATCGTATAGATAGAATGATATAGTATGAAAAGGGCGTGCATTTGCTGTGGGATCGTGAAGATCTCCGTCCCATTTGTTTTAACGATTTCAGATTTGTTCACGATATCTATAATTTCCTAATAAATGGCAAGATATCAGATAAAGGACACATAATCTATATATAGTAAAATACGCCGTAATCAGAACTATGCAGTACGAATCACATGCAGGGACCCTGAATGCAATTTCCGATGATAAATCTCTGCTTGTGTTCAAGACTATTGCGCTGACCAGCCCCGATAGCAATTCGCTGCGACGTAAATCTAAATTGACACGTAAACAATATTATACGCGGACCTCTAGGTTAATAAGAGCTGGTCTGATCAAGAAAAGAAGTGGGAAGTATTTTCTTACCGCTTACGGAAAAATTATTTATGACGCTCAGAAGATAATTGAAATTGCACATACAAATTACTGGAAACTTAAAGCCATTGATTCACTTGAAGTATCTGACGATGAACGCTCTCTAAAGGAGCGTAGGAAAATCATAGACACTCTAATAGATGACAAAGAGATCAAAGAATCCCTCCTTGCAAAATCTATGCGGTAATAATAAAAGAAATGCCCATGTCGAATTATCACCATCAGATTTAGCATATGTGGATTATTTACGATAAACAAAATTGCTCGACCGCAAAAACAAATACAAAAGACGTACTTGCCCCTGATATCAGGCTCAAACAATAAAGCGATCAATTGGAAATTCAAGGATTTAAAGGAAAAGAGATGACATCCTGTCAAGGATTCATCGCTTTGTAATGTCTCTACGATCAATGGCAATATAGTGATCAGTCAATTTTTTCTCATAACATTCTCCACATAGGTCACCTACAATCCTCCATTCTGGCATTGCTTTGTATCTAAAGCTTATTTGATTACCGCAAACAACGCACTTTCGGTTGCCTTGAAATTTGTCCATTTGATATAATATCCTTTCAGCTTCTTTATCTAAAATAAAAGTTGTGGCGTAATGGTGCGATTTACCTCCAGGACCAGTTAGATTAACAAAGGCCAACAATGCTTTAGTTAAAAATTCTGGGGTTATCTCAGTACATACCCAACGGGGTAGGAATAACTTAATTTCTTGATACAAACCCTGTTACAGCTATCGAATTTATTCCCTGCGAGGGAATTTAAGATTGGTTGTTGATGTATATGCGGAGCTCCTTCATGGAGGATTTGGAAGTGGTTTGAAATAAGGCTGCCTACTACTAAAGGTTTTCAGACTATCTGTTAGTGCAGTATTCGGAAACAAATTACCATTCCCTTTTTTTGTTCGGATAAAAGAAATTAATAAGGGTTTACTAGCTAAAAATCAGGATAACGAACATGTGGGTTGGAAGATTCGCTTTTATAGTACTACTTATTCTAGGAGGGATTACAGGGGTGGTGGTTTTTACTGTCTTTTTCAAAGTTGCCCCGGTGCCAGGTGTAATGGACTCTTTATATAGGAAAAATCTAACTCCGCAAGACATAGCTTCAGCGAATCCCCCGACTGGCGGAGCCGGCACTACTGCTGCTAGTTCTGGTCCTTTGGGAGCATCTGTGACGATACTAGCAGGTGCATTTACTCAAGGAAATCCCGCTTATTCTCCTGACACCGTGGCAGTCAAGAAGGGAGATTCAGTGGGGGTAAGCAACAAAGATTCAGTTCCACACACAATCACTAACGGTAAAGATCCGAGCGATCCTACATCAGGAAAACTGTTTGATACAAGCATTATTAGTCCTGCGGCATCAGCTCAATTTGCGACGACAAAGTTGGCTGCAGGCAACTATCCTTTTCATTGTTCTATACATCCATACATGACAGGAACACTTAAAGTACAATAGGGAAAATACCCAAATCAAATCCTAGTGTTTTTCTTTCAAATTATCGCTTTTTCCTCAGGGAGCAATGAGCTCTTTTTCAGGAAGGATGGTACTCTTGCAGTAAGAGGTAGCTGATGAATTGACTACAAACCTACGCATAGGGGCTCATTAGTATATTAGAACTAAAATTTTAGTAGGAATGACTCCCCCCGTATTAAGTACCAATCGCATATTTGATTGATAGGTATTTTTGCAAATTTTCTAATTAGAAACGTAACGTCGCCAATGCGCATAAGACAGTTGTTCGGACAAAGTGTATATCAAGTGTATATCCTTATATTGCATGTACCTTAAATTAAAGATATTACAATGTCGTTCTTAGAAGCAAAAGATTTACACGCTAGCATAGAGGGCAAAGAAATTCTAACAGGTCTCAATCTTGTTATAGACAAAGGTGAAGTTCACGCCCTTATGGGCCCAAATGGTTCCGGGAAGAGTACTTTTGCGAACGTATTACTTGGACACCCGAAATATAGTGTTACTTCAGGCGACATACTTGTCAAAGGTCAAAGTATTCTGGATCTATCGACAGACGAGAGAGCAAGGAAGGGTATCTTTCTTGGCTTCCAATATCCCATCGAAATTGCTGGCGTCGGCTATAGCCACTTCTTAAGAAATGCCTACAATACTTTAACCAAAACATTAGCAGAAGAACAGAAGAATAGAGAAGTTTTTTTGACTGTCAGAGAGTTCCACGAATATGTAAAGAGAAATTTGGATTCCGTTGGTTTAGATCCAGCGTTTCTTAGCAGATATCTCAACGAAGGATTTTCGGGCGGAGAGAAAAAAAGGTCTGAGGTAATGCAGATGCTAGTCCTTAAGCCAAATGTTGCAATTCTTGACGAGCCGGATTCGGGCCTAGATATTGACGCTGTGAAGTCCGTGGCAGAAGCAATCAACAAATTGATAGATACAGGTGCTGGGGTTGTTGTAATTACGCATTATGCCCGAATCCTCAGATACTTGTCAAGATTAGATCATGTTAACGTTATGGCAAAAGGCAGAATCATTAAATCAGGGGATAAAGGACTCTCGGAAGAACTCGAAACCAAGGGTTATGGATGGTTGGGATTAGAAGAAAACTAGGCTTTCAGTAGGAATTGTACTTTCCCATCGTAAAATGACCCGGATCTAGTTTTAAATATAGTTTATACAATTTGTTATCAAATGGCCTCGCGAGGAGAAATCCAAGACGGAGCACGATCGCCATCGTCTACATCTTCGTCAGTAACGCCAACTTATCTAAATTTTTCATTCTTCAAGGTTGATGCAAAATGGAGATGGTTGAACGATGTAGCGAAAGGCGAGGGAGCCAAGGAGTTTTCGACATTAATAGAGGTTGCAAATACAAAGATGAGAGTTCATACTTATTCCACGTTGGGGCTTCGACCAGACACGGATTTTATGTTATGGATGATTTCTGATTCAGTTGAAAAAATGCAAATTTTGACATCGAAAGTTTATTCTACTCTGGTTGGAAAATATATCGAACCATCACACGTATACCTTTCTTGTCTTCGAGATTCAGTTTACTCAACTAACAAAGTTATGCCTGGATTTATGACTGACGAAAAGCCGATGAAATATCTAATTGTGTACCCTTTTGTCAAAGCGCGAGAGTGGTATTTGCTTCCTTTTGAAGAACGGAAGAAAATGATGGAAGAGCATATCACGGTCGGAAGAAAATTTCCGCAGGTTAGATTAAATACATCCTATTCCTTTGGCATCGACGATCAAGATTTTATGCTTGCATTTGAAACAAATGATCTAATAATTTTTCAGGATTTGATAGTTCAGTTGCGCGAAACTAGGGTCAGTAAATATGTAACTAAGGACACGCCCATGATTGTCTGCGTTTATAAGGGCATGGAAGATATCCTCAAAAGTATTGGATAGTGAGGTCATGCCCCATTCGGATCAGTCTACCACCGAGGTTTCTATGGAAAGAATAAAATCTATTGAATCCACTACCGCGGCGCTGAAAGAATGGGCAGTAGTATGTAAAGCACTCGCGGAGGGAAGGCAGGTAATTCTCCTTCGTAAAGGCGGAATTATGGAATATAGAAAAGGTTTTGAGGTAATGCATAGCGATTTTTTTCTTTATCCAACTTTCGAACATCAATCGAAAGAATCCCTCCAGCATGACTACGTGAACAATCTAGATATCGTACTACGAAACGCTCCGGTGAGCAACAGGAACAGAATAACGTCATGTGCAGCCGTAGTGCAAGTGAAGGGGATTACCGATAAATCAGTGTTGGGACGATTGGAAAAATATCACATATGGAATGAAAGGTATATCAACGTAAGAATGAGCTATAACCCTAAAAGGCCAATGAATGTATTAGTATTACGAGTCTACAAAATGAATAACCCACTAGAGGTGGATATTAAACCAGAGCTACTGGGTTGCAAGTCGTGGATACCTATTCAATTATTGCTATCTGACTCAAATCCTCAGGGAGGAGGGAAACCGCAACAGGAATATAATAATCAATCCGTCTCTGCTATAGATATGGTGAAGGATGATTGTCAACCTGTTTTCAGTGATTCAGAATTCACGAAGATTGTCGCAGAGCTCCAGGAGGTTTTGAATCGATAAATGAAATATCGAAAATTAGGAAAAAGCGGAATTAAAGTAAGTGAAATTGGATTTGGAGCGTGGACAATTGCTTTGGATTGGTGGATGGCGGGCAACAAGAAGATTGACGATGACGAAGCAATTCGAATGCTAAAGCGCGCGTATGATCTTGGTATCAACTTTTATGAAATGGCTGATATGTATGGAAATGGTAAAAGCGAAAAACTCGTCGCGCGAGCTTTTAAAGATATGCATGGAGGGCGAGGCGAAGATGGAGAGGAAATCGTATATTCTACAAAATGGGGCTATGACATGTATAACAATGAACAAGTCGGTCATAGCGAATTACCACAAAAACATAACGACCCTGAATTTCTAGAATATGCTCTTCAGCAAAGCTTAAACAGGTTGCAAATCGGCTGCATCGACGTATACAGCCTTCACAATCCTAAGATGAATGCTATAAAAAACAACGAACTGTTCGAATCGCTAGATGCTTTGGTAAAGAGCGGCAAGATTAGAAGTCATGGTATTGCGTTAGGTCCAGCCATCGGTTGGAAAGATGAAGGGGTGTTAGCGATGGAAACGCGAAATATCACATGCCTGCAGACGGTTTACAATCTCTTAGAACAGGACCCTGGTAGAACCTTTTTTGATGTCGCGAGAAAGAATAGTGTAGGAGTTATGGTAAGAGTTCCAGATGCTTCCGGTGTCTTAACAGGCAAGGTCAATGAGAAGACGGTATTCGACAAAAATGATCATCGGAGCAGCAGAAAAAGGGAATGGCTTATTGAAGCAATGCAAAAGGTTGAAAAGATGAAACCACTTGCACACGCTAACGGGTGGAATATAACAGAATTAGCTATTAAATTCATACTGTCCCAAAAAGAAGTAGCCGTCGTGTTGCCTACAGTAATTGGGATTGAGGAACTCGAGACGTTTGCAGGAATATCTGACGGCAAATACCTTTCTGATAAGGATATCGCAGAAATAAGAGTCCTCTATGACAATAATTTTGATATCAAGCCTCTCGCGCCAGCCTCTACTTCTATTTCTCCTACTTCGTAGTATAATCAAAAGATTGAAAACGTAAAGCCAAAATGGTGATTAGCTCGTTCGTGTCAACATGGTAGAGTCGACAGTGATTGCTGACTACTACTTTACTGAGAGTAGGAGGCTTCTGTTATGACCAAATCTTAGCATGATTTTCTAATCAGTGCTGCGATTCCGTCCTCAAGGCTCCTCCACTTTGCCTCATATCCAAGTTCCGACTTTGCAAGCGATATATCGGCCTTTGTTTTATGAACGTAGTTTTTGATTGGGTTATCGACATAAGTGGCCCTTATATCAGTTCCAAGATGTTGGTTAATTATTTCTACTATCCTGGAAAACGAGGTTTCAGTTCCTGTGCCAATATTGTAAATCCCAAATTCCCTTTCTTCCGACTGGAGTGCTAAAATATTTGCTTGAACTACATCGTCTACAAATGTAAAATCCCGTGTCTGTGTTCCATCACCATAAATAATCGGACTATCTCCGTTTGTCATATTCCAGAGAAACTGCGAAATATTATTTGCAAAGTTTGCTTTATGCTTTTCATTGGGACCGTAAACGCTGAAATATCTCAAACCAATTGAGTTCAATCCATTTTCCAAATAGTATGACCTCGCTAAAATTTCTCTGCAATAAAAAGATGCCTCGTAGAAAGTCTTCGGTGTGATGGTTTGAGATTCCTTAAATGGGATGGGTAGGCCATTATACATGGAACTAGATGAAGCAAAAATTACTTTTTTAACCTGGTTCCTTTTCGCAGACTCCATCACATTCATAAATCCTAAAACATTTATGTCGACTCCTTCCCTCGGATCATTTTTAAACATTGGGGACGAGCTTTTTGCAGCCGAGTGGAAGATGTAATCACATCCTTTACTTAGTTCTAAAGTTAGTTCATAATCCATAACGGAGCCCTTTACAAATTTTACACTTTGAACCAGATTTATTGGCCTTCCCAACGATAAATCATCGAACGCAACCACAGCAGTATTTTTTTCTCTGCTCATGGTGTTTGCAATGTTAGATCCTATGAAACCAGCTCCACCAGTTACAAGTAACTTCATAAATTCACTTATTTATCGCGTTAGTAGGTGCCATATTTTTCTGTTATTATAGTTGACAACCAAGGAAGAACTTTGAAAAGCTAAGGCGCTTAGTGCCATCGTTGGAACCGATGAATGATCTTAGTAGATGTATCTTCGCTCTAAAATAACAACAGTTCAGAGGAGAAAAGCTATTTATTGGGTTAAGAATTGAATTCGTGCTATTATTGTAATCGTAAGTGGATAGGTTTTTAATAGATGAGGAAGTAAGACGACTTACTCCTTGGTACCAACCTCAGTCCAGGCACAACAAATCGATACAATAGATAAACAACTTTTGAATGATATCCAATGGGTTTTTCCGCTAACTGATAGACCATACCTTGAGATATCAAAACATTACAATATTTCTGAAAAAGATGCCATGCAAAGAATTTCGCACTTGAAGGAGATCGGCTTAATTAGGCAGATTAATGCCATTTTCGATACAAGACGACTTGGTTATAAAAGTGCTCTTGTGGCTTTTGTGGTTAAACCTGACAAACTCAATCACGTTGCTGAAGAAGTAAATAAGCACCCAGGAGTGAGTCATAATTATGAGAGAAATCACGAATTCAATATGTGGTTTACGCTTGCGGTTCCCCCGAATGCTGATATAAAGACGGATTTAGACAGACTGGCTTCAATAGACGGTGTTACAAAATATCGTGTGCTGCCAACTTTGAAACTCTATAAGATAGGTGTTAGACTGGACATGGTTAATGAAGACACCAAAATGCCCGAACCAACCGACAAGGTTAAGACTTTGAATCCACGGAAATTCAATCTCACCGAACGAGACAAAGAATTTGTCCGTGAACTTCAGAAGGATCTAAAGGTAATGCCAGAACCATTTAAGGAGCTCGCAGACACTCTTGGCATAACAACTTCCCAACTCTTTGAAAAGACTAGAGAATATGAAGATATTGGTGTAATGCGAAGGTTCGCAGCAATCTTGCGTCATCGGGATGCAGGTTTCACTGCCAATGGCATGGTAGTGTGGAAGGTCCCTGATCTTAAAATCGATGAGGTCGGCAATAAACTCGCAGCTTTTCCGCAGGTAAGTCATTGTTATCGTAGACCTATTTATCCAGACTGGCAATTTAATTTATTCAGTATGGTTCACGCACGTACAATAGAGGCAGCAGAAAAAATTGCAATCCAGATGTCTGAATCGATTGGCATTAAAGATTATAGGATTTTGTTCAGCTCTCGGGAATTTAAAAAAGAGCGTGTAAAATACTTCGAGGACAGTTAGTTATGTTGGCTTCCAGACCCTTGCTGTTGCGTATACTTGAAGATAGTATATAAGATTCCGAAGTACAAGTTTGATTGCAGCAACAAAATATTATAAGTAGACTCACAGCATAGAGTAGGTAGGCATTATCATACGTGAGGAAGATATTCTGTTAACCTTTGCACGCATATTGCTCGCCTAGACCATTCGATTCCATGCTGGAAACCCATGCATACACGGGACACGATTACCGTAAAGCTGGTTTATAAAAGTGCTGATAGTATCTTCCGGTAAAAGTATAATTCTGAAATATTCTCACGTCGGGTGCATTAGCTTCCAATCTACAAGCGAGTAGAGAAATATTCCATAATCGGTTGATTCATTTTGTTTCCCTCCCACCTTACCTCTCGGAAGGATTTGTTCATGAGCATTCGGTGTTGATGCTACAAGGACCGTCTCCTTAGCCTGCACCGTGGCTATTACCGGGACTCCAGCAGCACTTTCAGCCATTATTCTCAAATATTTTAGCTCCTGACCTTTGAGGCTCGGGAGCTTTCTGCTTGATTTTACTTGTATTAGCCATTTAGTCAAACCTCTAGTTGCAATGATATCGGCAGGTCCCCTACTTCCGCGAGATAACTGTACATTCCAGCCACAAGACTCTAGGTAAATCGCTACTGCAAATTCCGCATCTCTACCAAATTTGCTCCAAGAAAAGCAGGATAGCAAAGCCACATAATTTTAGATATAAAGCTAGCTATATTGTTTGTTCTCAAAAGAGATTTACGGTATGGTCAAAAAATTGTAAGAAATATGTGGATCTTCTATTACATGCTGATCCATCTTTTATGAATTTCGTTTCTCGAATGAAGGTAGGACCATGGCGCTGTTTTATATAACTAATAGACGAGGCACAAACCACAATTCGCACTATCGTGAAGGGTATGCAGTATAACATACTTTTCAGAAGCCAATCTGTCCTATAGAATCAAAGCATAAGTCATTTTGGTGTGGGGTTCATCCTTCTATGACCTAGACCCCAGATGTTTCATATTAGGTCATACCTCATAGAAAGTCCATACTCTTTGAAGCCAATTTTTTTATAGAACGCCACATTCTTTTCTGAGCAATCGAGAATAACTTTGTAACATTTCATTTGTGCAGCAAACCTTAAGGACGTCCCCACTAACGCCCTACCGATGCCCATACCTTCATATCCATTTTTCGTTGCAACGTCTTCGATATGCCCCACCTTTCCCCCATTATGTATAAACTTCTGTTCTATCAATAATGTGTTTGTACCAATGATTTCACCGTCCTTCTTAGCCGCAACAAAGACTTTGTAGAACGGATAAGATCTAATTTCATGTAGAACTTTCTTTGCATTCTCGTGGTCTTCACTGATTTTTCCAACCTCGGTTAAATTCGATAATGTTTCGAAAAAACCTCTTTGTAAGTCTGTATCGGATATTTCTCGCACTTCGAAATCAATTTTTTTTGAGACTCCCATGTAAATAATATGCTTTTTCATCTTACCCAATATTTTTACTTTTTTTAGATACACATTAGATATACCACTAGAATTTTCAAATACTCGGCCCGGCCTCCAAATGCTGACAATCCTGTGTGGATTATTCTACATGGGGTTTTCTTTGCATCCAGACCTGCTGTTTCCGCACTACTGAAATAGTAGGTAATGATAAAAAAATCTGCTATTGAGTTTGTACATTAAATAAATTACCGTATAATGCACATATTATCCGAAGACGCTTTCCTTAAATTACCCTTGACTAGCATAGTGTACATGAAAATGCAGAAAGAGCAGAACAAATTCTGTTCTAAATGCAAGACTTACACAGTCCAAGCAGTGTCCATTTATAAGAAGGGCAAAGACAGAGCCACTGCACAAGGTGCACGACGACACGCTGAGGATAAGCGAGGTTACGGAGGACAAAAGTTTCCTGAACTCAAGAGGACTGCGAAGACTACAAAGAAGATCACTTTACGCTATACCTGTAAAACATGTCAGAGACAGACAATGAAGGAAGGCATGCGAATGCGCAAACTGGAAATACAGCCATAAGAAGGTGATGATGATAATAATGATGTCTAAAAGAAATATAATGATTCCAAACCCACATAGTAATTTTGTTTCCGTCCAATGTACTGAGTGTGGAGAAAAAAGGATTATCTACTCGCACACAACAACAGACATTAACTGTAAATCTTGTGGTCAACCTCTTGCCAAAAAGGCTGGGGCCAAAGCGAGGATTCTCGGCAAAGTCCTGAACATACTAGACTAATTCTTGTGCTAAAGCATACTCTCGGCGATCTCCAATTCTCTGATTGTATTTACATTGACTGCGAGCTCCTTCTCGTTCATTACTATATACTGTTCAGCTAAACTAGATTCGCGGTTTGCTTTTGAAGAGTCAAGAATAGTTATGCCAGAGTGACAATATCCTTTTTTTCCTATAACGGTCACTACGCTAGGTTCTATTCCAATACTTTCAACAAACAGCTTTTCAAGCAAGATGGACACACACGGGTAACTGGGCAAACATCTGACAACAATGTTTTGAACAATTTTTGAATTCAGTAGCGGAAGATCTGCCGATACTACGAAGACCCTTGCGGGTTTGAACTTGCAGATAGCCGCCGAAAGATCTCTTGAATAGCTGATACCGGCAGTTTCGACTACATCGATCTGTTCTAAACAAGAGTAATAATGATTACGTAGGAAAGCGTTGGTTCTGGGCGTATTGAGACTCGGGATGGCAACTATTTTTTCGAATTGCCCGGATCCTACTAATGCACATAGAACCCGGTCAATCATAATGCTGCCCCTCAGGTTTAACAATGGTTTTTCAGTTTCAGTTGTGGTCCCCAATCGGCTACCTCTTCCGCCACACATTAAAGCAGCTATCATAGTACTTGCTTGGACCAATCGTTTGTTCCTGAAGAAAAAATGATTAAAGATGAAAGACGAGTAAGCTCGTTCGATGCGCCAAGGACATCTCCGGAAATGCCACCAAAGCTTCTCTTTGAAATGTAATGCATTATTATTCCAATAAGTGTGGAACTCCCTAACGACATAATTCCATAGTATCCGCTGCCGGTTGCCACCAGAATTAGAGTTATGATTGCTGTGGCAGCTAACAATTTTCGTATATCCTTCATGCTAGCAGTAAATGGAGAACCGACACCCTGCCATGCGGATAATGCTATGTGGGCTTGAAGCACCATTACGTATTTAGCAATTGCTTCTGCAACTACAATACTGGTCAACAATTTTAACCCTTCAAGGTGGAAACTAGATAGTGCAATAATCATCCCAACGACGTAAAGAACAAGAGATAACGCTCCGGCAGACCCTACTGCTGGATCAAGCATTGCTTTGTGTTTAGCTTCTTTCCCCCCCTTAGCCATTAATCCATCAGCAAAATCAGCAAGCGCATCCGTATGATTTGCCCCTGTGATTATGACGAGTGCTGCTGTTACAAAAAGACCTAGAAGAAGAGGGGGTACAAAAAACGAAATTGAATATGCGAATATCCCCACTATGATCCCAATAATAGCTCCAGCGATGGGAAAAAGATACATGACCTTTGCGACAGAGTAAATGTCGATAGTGGTTGAATGTCTAGTCGCCGGTATTATTGACAGAAATGAAATTATTGCTTGCAGCGATCTAAAGACCAAATAGAAGTTTCCACCAACCAACCAGATATAGAATTAATAACATCGGAATGGATAGACAAAGGCTGAACAGAATCGTTGTTAATTTCATTATAGAGATTGCTTTCTTACATTTCGCGATAGACAAGGGCTCACGATTTTCCCCTAGTGAATAGTGCCCGACTTTTTCAAGCTTGATCCGAAGAGCGCCAGCCATTGTAGCCATTGGATATCCAGCATTTAGGCTACGAGTCTTGCTGTGGTCACGACGCAGAATCTCGATAGAATTCTTCCAATCCGCGCCAAGCAATTGAGAGGAAATAACCATCAAAAACGAGGTAATTCTAGCAGGAGCGTAGTTAGAGATGGTGTCTAATTTAGCAGACATCCACCCAATATTCTTGTAATAATCGTCTTTGTAGCCTACCATGGAATCAAGTGTATTAATGATCCTGTATGCTAGCGCTCCAGCCGGTCCTAAAAAAGAATAGAAAAACAATGGAGTAACAATTCCGTCAACAGTACTTTCTCCGATGCATTCTATTGTAGCCGATAGGACATGTTGGCTACTCAACTGTTCAGTCTGTCTTCTTACTATCAATGACAAATCATGTCGTGCGCTCTTAATGTCGTTACTTTCTAGGGCGTTTATGATTTTAATAGCATGTTTTTCCATTCCCTTTATGGCCAGAGCAATTTTCAATATTAGAGCCGTGAGGATTGCAGCGGCAACTATCCCAAATAAATGAAGACACATAGATATTAAAAACTGGGTTGTGATGCCAATTAGTGTAACTAATATGATAGCGAAAGCCATCCCCCCTATTTTTTCCTTATTCACATTGTAAACATCTTTGTCTCCTCTTAGTTTTGGTATAAAGAAGTTAATTAGCAATCCTAGCCATGAGACGGGATGATACCTATTAGGGGGATCCCCAAACAAGATATCTGTTAAAACGCCCCCAATTAGTCCAAATAATAGACATCCATAGCCAGCCTCCATCATGTTTTATCTAGACCCACAACATTCGTCAATATCTCATCTATAGAGATCTTATCTTTTATCGAGTTTGCAACGATGTCGATCTCCCCATCCCAATCTCTCGATGGAATTTGAACTTTTGAAGCACTGTCAAGAGAATCCTCCGCCGGCAAATTAAAAGTTAATTTGGGTATCACGCCAAAATTTTTTTTTCGGGTAATTTTTTCTACAGATTTTATTGCAGGTGCTAAGATCGAGGCATTGCCACGGAATTTGTTTATTAGAAAACCCCGTATTAATCTCCTATACTGAGGTTTTATTAACTTGAGAGTACCAACAATGCTGGCAAAACATCCTCCTCTCTCTATGTCTGTCACAATGATTACCGGTGCTTCAACTTTCTTTGCAAGTAACATATTTGCTATGTCATACTTCGAAATGTTAATTTCAGCTGGTGAACCGGCTCCTTCAATTACCACTATATCATTTTCTTTTCTAAGGTGTTCGAGCGCTTCAATGACGATTGGGAAACCCTTTTGCAAGGTGAATGTTTCATAATATTCTTTGACATGCATTACGGAATAAAAGATACCGTTTAAGATAACCCTGCTCCGGTAGTTGCCGAGCGGTTTGATTAAAATAGGATTCATTTTTACGTCTGGTCGTTTTCTACAAGCTTCGGCTTGGATAGCCTGGGCTTGGGCTATCTCTTCAGATTTGGAGTTTCTGGTAATAATATGTACATTCGAAGACATATTCTGAGCTTTGAATGGAGCTACACGATATCCTAGATCAGAAAAAATTCTGCATAACCCCATAGCAATAGTACTTTTACCCGCGCCAGATGATGTTCCTTGGATCATCAAAAGCTTCGCTTTCAACTTTCAATCGCCTGCAGAGCATTTAGTAAGATAAGGTTCTCTCCGTGATTCTTGATGGCTACCCGAATGTATTTCGATCCCATACCGCTGAATGTACTACAATCTCTCACAAGTACTCCACCTTGGACCAAAAGAGAATCTCTTATTTCTGTCGAGGAATTGTTATTTGCTAGACGAATCAAGAAATAATTTGTATCAGATTTTGAAGGTGAAAAACATTGCGTCTTTTTCCTTATGTTAATATACATAAAGTCACGCTCCCTTTTCACAATCGCTCGTGCTTTCGTCAAATGCTGTGAATCCTTGAGAGCCACAACGCCAGCCCTCTGTGCTATTCCGTTTACGTTCCAAGATATTCGACTAGCAGCCAATTTTTTGGCAAGTCTACGATTGGATACACAGTATCCGAGCCGGAGACCCGCAAGGCCAAATGATTTTGTGAGTGATCGTAAAATTATCAGATTATCAAATTCATCTATGTCCCTAATCATACTATGTCGTTCCGATCCATTAACGAGTTCAATAAAACATTCGTCTACAAGAATTTTTGTCGAACTGTCGAGGCGTTCGATAATCGATTTTAGTGACTTCCTGTAAAGCAGACCAGTAGGGTTATTTGGATTACATAAGAATATGGCATCAGACCCCTTAGCTTTTTCAATAATTTGATCAGCATCCAAATTTAAGTTCTTGAGCGGTACTAGAGTAAGGCTCGCACCCATTCGCCTCGATGCGAGCTCATATTCACAGAATGACGGAGACGGGATGATGACTTTTTTCCTTGCAAACATTCTGGCAAAGTTGTGGATTATTTCGGTCGCTCCGTTTCCTACGTTAATGCAGTCACAATGAATTTTAAGATAATCTGATAGACTTTTTTTCAGATCCTTGCATTCAGGATCTGGGTACGATGAAGAAAGTGAACCCAGGTCTTTACGGATAGAACTGAGGACGATCTTTGAGACTCCAAGTGGATTAACATTTGAACTAAAATCAAATTTGACTAGGCTGGGATCTACGGAATAAACGCCTCCATGGAAGCAACTACTTAGATCTACCATGATTCTTAATTAGTCTCAGCATTTTTCCATTTATTATCATTTCAGTTTCCAGTAGATAATATCATGTAGAGTTTCCGATCCAAATAGATTTTGCAAATTTGATTAACTTCAATTCTGAAAACGATTATTAACTGCATATTGATTACCTGCCATCGTATGCTAAAAGTCGCTCTTATCGGAGCTACAGGCGCTGTTGGACAGCAATTTGTTCTTGCACTAAATAAACACCCATGGTTTGAGTTGACACAGATAGTGTCATCAGAACGATCTGCTGGCAAAAAATACATGGATGCATTGCGAGATCCAAAATCTGGAATTCTTCGATGGCATAGCAAAGAAACAGTCCCTGAATACATAAAGGATGTCATCCTTAGCAAAGTTGAAGATATGAGCCCAAAAAGATTCGATCTAATATTTACTGCTTTGGAATCTGAAGACGCACAAGTAATTGAGCCACAATTTGCAAGATCGGTTCCCGTTATCAGTACTGCTGCCGCGTTTAGATATGAAGAAGATGTTCCAATTTTGATTCCCGGGGTAAATGACGAACACGCGGAGTTGCTAGACATCCAAAGAAAAAATAGAGGATGGCAAGGGTTCATTGCTCCGCTCCCAAACTGCACTACCACCGGTCTTGTCATTACACTAAAACCAATCATGAATCAGTTCGGAGTCGAAATGGTTTTTATGACTTCGCTCCAAGCTTTATCTGGGGCAGGGAGATCTCCTGGCGTAATTGCCCTTGATATCATGGACAATGTCATTCCGTATATTCCTAAAGAAGAGGAAAAAGTTCAAATCGAATCAAAGAAGATTTTGGGTGACATTAATTCCAAATCAATTAGTCCCTCTACACTTAAGGTAAGTTGTACCTGCACCCGGGTCCCGGTTTTGGATGGTCATACAGAAGTTGTCTTTGTCGGTACGAAAAGGCATTGTGAACCAGAAGAGGCAAAAGAGGAGATGTTAAAATTCTCTAAATCTGTAGCAGTAAAAAAATTACCAACAGCTCCAAAAGATTTTATTGTCGTCCATGATGATCCCACGAGACCGCAGCCACGAATAGATAGGGAGATTAATGATGGAATGACAACAGTGGTGGGGAGGCTTAGAAAGGATACTGTGTTCAGTAAGGGGCTGAAATACGTTTTGCTATCTCATAACGAGAAAATGGGTTCGGCAAAGGGTGCAGTTTTACTTGCCGAATCACTGAAAGACAGGAAGATCCTTTAGCTACGCATGATTATTCCAAAAAACGCTGCTAAGTTTGAAATTAATACGTTTATTAGTCACTCAATTAGAAACATAATCACGATATTGTATGGGAAAGACAGATGATTTAGATTTAAAAATTTTGAGTGAGCTGGCTACAGATGCGAGTATTTCTGTACCTAAGCTTTCGAAAAAGATCAATGTTAATGCTTCAGTAGTTTACAGCAGAATAAAACGACTGGTAAGAAGAGGACTCATCAAGAAATTTACCATAGTGGTTAATGACGAAGCTCTAGGGTATAACGTCAAAGCACTCACAGGAATTAATATGGATTCAAAAATGAGAGACAATGTTCTCAACGAGCTGTTCAAGATTCCAGAGGTACGAGAAATCGCAGAAGTCACTGGAAGATTCGACATCCTAGTAACAATGAATGCACAGTCTCTTGATGAAATGCACCACTTGATTTCTGAAAAGGTGGGACGTGTTGAAGGAGTTCAAAAGACAGAAACCTTTATTGAAATGAGGAAGACCGCACGCGAAATAGTCTATCCAACCTTCATATCAAAATAGCGTATAGCTTACTTCGAGTATAGATATTTCATGATATTGCCTTTTATAACAGAATAGTTAAAAAATTGATATGGGCACCTTGCTCCCGCAAATGAGCGCCGGTAACAGGCTCAAAAATTATTACGAGCTCACGAAACCAAAAATTTGGTACCTGCTTGTTTTCACAGCTTTTGCTGGAGCACTCACTGCTTCTTTCTTATCTCATATCATTCTTCACCCCATAACCTGGGTTTTGATTATTGCCGGAGTGGCTGCTGGTTCAGCAGCCGCTGACACGCTCACCGGTTACAACGACCGAGATATTGACGCAATTATGGACAGGACTAAGCAAAGACCTATTCCGTCAGGGAGAATTTCTCCCCATAATGCTCTGGCATTCGGTCTAATCCTCGCGGCAATTTCCTTGGTACTTGCATGGTTTATTAATATCTGGGCTTTTGCATTGATGGGTTTTGGATTGTTTGATAATATTATAGTGTACAGTAAATGGTTGAAGAGGACTAGCCGAACAAACATTATTTTAGGAGGTTTTTCGGGCGCCGTCCCTGCTCTTATAGGCTATGTTGCAGTCACAACACAAAATATTGAGATCGGCTTGATTATGGCCGGCCTAGTTTTCCTGTGGATTCCAACTCACATTTGGAGCCTTGCTTTGCATGCCAGGGAAGACTATAGAAAGGCTGGTGTTCCGATGCTACCAGTAGTTTCTGGTGAGAAAAAATCAGTCCGCATAATTGCAGGCACTACATTAATGATGGTTTTGTTCAGTTTATTACCATTCTTCAACCATTTCGGGATGATTTATCTGGTTACGGCGAGTATCTCAGGTGTAGTAATGCTAGCATTATCAATTTGGCTATTGTTCAAGCCAAGCGAGAGAGTATCGTGGGTTGTATTCAAAGTGACCAGCCCGTATCTGACCACACTGTTCATTGCTTTCATTATGGATTCGTTGTTCCGATGATAAACCGTCCTTTCCGAGTCGGGGTTAAAGATTCAAATATGTTTGTTAATCTGCTTCACTCCTCCATTGGCAGCCCCGCCCATTTCTCAAATACTGGGACTTGCAGTACAGCTGGCGGGCATACTCAAATTAAGATATGAACAACATCTTCTCGCACTCATAAAGTACTCGAGCAATAACTACATGCGCTTCCAATGTTATTTTTCCAATAGAGTATGAGTTGTCAAGGAACTTACTTATGTTGTCAGAAAAGTGGCCTTTCGGGAAGCCTCCTATTACGATTGCGCACCGACAGTCGTCGAATCGATCGATGTATTTTGAAACTACCTCGTAAGCAGTGCTAGCAACTCCACTACTCGATAGTCCTATCGATTTACTAGACCTTGCTATATTATGGATCAAATATTCGAAGGGAATGTCATCTAGCAATTCTAAAAGTATTCTGTCGTCCTGTTCACTTTTTATTACTTTATCTTTGAACAATTTCATCATTAGTCCTTCAAAACGGAAATATGACTTAGGTATCCTCAAATTAGCGCCTATTAAGATCACTTTGCTATTGATTGTATAGACATAAACATCCAATTTGTTCTTCAGATATAAAGGCGTGGACAGTGCCTCCACTAACGCAAAATGAACTATGTCTGGACGACCTCGTTTCCACACGTCCACAAACCTGCCGGTCACCATTGCGGAATGATGGTAGCTTCTATCTAACAATACCTCCGACGGCTTTTTGCCAAGTTTTTCGGCATACCTTATTACTGACATATGCCTTAGGATTTGTTTGGGAACAGTCTCCAGAGATGCCTCAGCGATTACGAGTGCTACTGATGCTACCAAGTGTGTACGACTTAGCCTTGAGCTGTCTATTATAGCTGTCTTGGTAACTATGATAGATCATTAGAGCATTCGCTGGAGCTAACAGCATTTAAGATCATGTATTGCGAATCGAAGAAAACAGACGATCTCTAGTTAGAATCTAATTTACAACGTGGGACTTGCTCATGGTCATTGATTCACAATTCTCAGCTTTTATGCGATATTCTTATTTTTTCACTAGTTCAGAAATCCCTTTCGTCTATCTTTGCAGCTCTTCATCCTCCAGCTAATTTAGGTTAGTATCCTTATTTTCTCTTTTATCTTTTGTATAACCTAATAACGATTAGCACGGTCCTAATCCGTACCAATAAGTCTCTGCCTACGGCTTCTTAATTAACTTCTGCAGTTCTATAACACAATGGCTAAGCTCACCTCGAACGGCCTTTATGCTATCTCCGTTAACTATGATTTCCCCTGGACCAAATTTTGCGCCTTCCAGCACAATTGGGATCGGTTTGTGCAGCAGCCCAGAAATAAATTCAAAAAGATTCGGATATGTGGAGTTATTTTTGTAAACATACGTTGTTGTCCCATTGCTAACCAGTCCTTGTCTTTCTAGAGGAAATGCAAATTCTGGGGAGGACAAATAACCAATAATACTGGCCTTTATCTTGTTCAGCCTTACTTCTAATTCGATTCTTTCTTGGTCCATTTTTTTTTGCTTTTTTAATTTCACGTATTTCTCCGCAATCTTTTCTAGTTCATCGAAATTATTCATTCCTAACAAGCATAATTTAACATTCCGAGTTAATTACAGTTCTACTCCTAGCCTAGGTACCGAGGACAGGCTTATTCATATGAGAAAACACGTTTTATAGCCCAACCTAAATTATATTATTTATGAGGAAGCAGATTGCGAAGGACATTGCGAAAGAAAGGGTTGACATTCTAATAGCCAATGCATTAAACGAGGCGCACGCAAATGAAAAGATTGCTAGTGAACAAGCATATCTAGCGAGGAAAATTGCTATGCGGTTACGTGTGAGACTGGATTATGAGATTCGACAATTGTTCTGTAAGAGGTGCAAAAAATTTATTATCCCAGGAAGAGATTCAAGAATCAGAATAGGACGAACAAACACTAAGAGCATAAGGATTACATGTGCGAAGTGCGGACACACTTATCACAAGCTTATTTCA
>WNGG01000367.1_pt1 | contig 47638 bp, 42 predicted proteins | sample 5400661 | NCBI WGS metagenome assembly WNGG01 (sample SAMN13153372, study PRJNA577476) | soil metagenome | isolation source: 100 cm soil or saprolite under Garry oak tree replicate 1 | place: USA:California | collected 2016-06-15 | reverse complement strand
GCGATCGTTACGGCCGGCTGCTGGCCTACGTCTGGGTGGCGGTGGAAGCCCACCGGCCGGGGCCGCCCCAGTCGCGCGGCGATCAGCCAGAAAAGTGGATCATGATCAACGCCGAGCTGGTGCGTTTAGGTTACGCCCAGGTGATGACGGTCCCGCCGAACGTGCGTTACCAGAGCTTGTTCCTGAAGCTCCAGCGCGATGCCCGTGAGGCGGGCCGGGGGCTCTGGAAGCGCGTCTAGGCTGCCGATTACCGCCGTGATGGTGTCCTGCGTCTCCGGACGCTGAGCCTCGACGGTCTATCCCGCCGTGAGCGGGATGCGCGATGCCGCGGTTCGCCTCGACGTGGCCGCCAACAACATCGCCAACGCCACCACCGAAGGCTTCACGCCCTGCCGCGTCGTGAGCACGGCTCTCCCGGGCGGAGGCGTGGGCCCGCGTGTCGTTCCTGGTGACCTCGCGGGCGTGGACCTGGCGGCGAGATGGTCGGCATGATGATGGCCCAGGTCACGTTCGCCGCGAATGCGAAGATGATGTCGACGACGTCCCAGGTCGACCGCCGCGTAATCAGCCTGCTCGCCTGAGCACGGCCCGCTCTGGTCGCTCTGCTCGGACTTTGAACTCGAACCCCTCGCCTCGCGACTGGCGGGGCCCAGCCCGCTCGGGTCGCTCGGCTCGGACTACCGCATCACGAGGACGATTTCGCTCGCGATCAGTCCGATAGCCTCCAGGTCGTCGAGATCGAGCATTTGCAGCATGACGCGGGTGATGCCGAGCTCGCGCCAGCGTTCCAGGTCGCGTCGGATTTCGTCGGGGCTGCCGTAAAGAAACCCAGCTTCGCGCCAACCGGCTTCGTCGCCGGGCACACGCGGGAACACGGCGCGCACCCGGTCGAGGCGCCGGCGCACCTCGTCGGACGAGCGGCCGATGACGATGGGGATCATGAGCGAGCGGCGGATCTCCGTGGACTCGCGGCCGATCGCGCGGCAGTGCGCCTCCAGCACGCGCGTCTTCTGCTGGTATTCGGCGAAGGTCACGCGCGTCGTGTTCCACTCGTCGGCGTGCTCGGCGACGATACGCAGGGTCCGCCGCTCGCCCCGGCCGCCGATGATGAGCGGCAGCGTGCCGCGCGTAGGTCGCGGATGACTCTCGGCGGCGACGAGCGGGTAATACGGCTGGCCCAGCGTGACCGGCTGGCCGCGCCACAGCATTCGGATGGCGCGTGCCCCGCAGTCGAGGCGATCGAGGCGCTCCTTCACGGACGGAAACGGGATCCCGAACATGCGGTGCTCACCCTCGTGCCAGCCGGCGCCGATTCCGAGATCGAAGCGTCCGCCGGAGAGCAGGTCGATGGCAGCCGCGCGCTTGGCGAGCAGCGCCGGGTGATGAAAGGTCAGCGGCGAGACGAGCGGACCGAAGCGGATCGTCCGTGTGGCCGTGGCCAGCCACGTGAGCGATGCCCACGGCTCCAGCGACGCGCGCTTGGGATCGCCGAAGAGGCCGGTGAGGTGATCGGAGCGGAAGAGTCCGGCGAAGCCACCCGATTCGGCGGCCTCGGCCAGCCGCTGCCAGCGCTCCCACGTGAGATCTTCCTGGCCTTCGATCATCAGGGTGACGGCGAGACTCATGCGACCTCCCTGGACGTGATTTGCGCGTGCGCGAACGCGCCCGTATCATACGGGCAGTGACGATCGCCGCCCCGCCCGGTTTCAGTCTCGACGCCAAATATCGGCAGGAACACGGGACCATCTTCTTGTCCGGTATCCAGGCGCTGGTCCGGCTGCCACTGGAACAGCACAGGGCCGACGCTCGCCGCGGCCTCAACACCGCGACGCTGATCTCGGGTTATCGCGGCTCCCCCCTGGGTGGGCTCGACCTCACCCTCGAGCGCAACCCCGATCTCCTGCGCGATCACCACGTCGTCTTCATCTCCGGGGTCAACGAGGACCTGGGCGCCACCGCGATTTACGGCAGCCAGCTCGCCAACCTGTTCCCGCGCGCCAGGTACGACGGCGTCCTCGGCATGTGGTACGGCAAAGGACCTGGCGTCGACCGCACCGGCGACATCTTCAAGCACGGTAACTTCGCCGGCGTCGGCCGCCACGGCGGGGTCCTCGCCCTCGGCGGCGACGATCCGCTGTCCAAGTCGTCGACCTTGCCCACCCACTCGGAGGTCGCGTTCTACGACGCGCTGATGCCCACGCTCTTCCCCGGCAACATCCAGGAGATCCTCGATCTCGGCCGTCTCGGGTTCGAGCTCTCGCGCTACTCGGGGCTATGGGTCGCGTTCAAGATCGTGACGAACGTCGCCGACGAGATCGGTACCGCCGTGGTCTCGCCGGACCGGTTGACGCTCGTGTCACCCGAATTCGTCTTCGAGGGCCGCCCGTGGCAGGCGATGCAGCAGCCGATGCTGATGCCGCCCTTCGGGCTGGAGACGGAGCGCCAGATCCACTACGGGCGGCTCGAGGCCGCCAAGGCGTTCGCTGCCGCCAATCGGCTGAACCGCATCACGATCCCGACGCCCGGCGCGTGGCTCGGCATCGCCGCCGCCGGCAAGACGTACTACGACCTGCGCGAAGCGCTGCTCGAGCTGGGGCTCGACGACGAGGCGCTGCGCCGCCACGGTATCCGGCTGCTCAAGATCGGGATGATGTTCCCGATGGAGCCGTCGATCGTCCGCGAGTTCGCCCGCGGCCTGGAGGAGCTGCTCGTCGTGGAGGAAAAGCGCTCGTTCATCGAGCTCTTCATCCGCGACACGCTCTACAACCTGACGGAGCGCCCCCGCGTCGTGGGCAAGCAGGACGAGCAGGGCAAGCCGCTGGTTCCGGCCAACGGTGAGCTCGACGCCGATCGCATCGCTCAGCTCGTCGCCTCGCGGCTCGAGCGAAAGGTGCGGCTCGACTCGATCACCGCCCGCGTGGCGTTGCTCGAAGCGCTCCGCGAGCGTCCGGCCCCGTTGACGATGGCTCGCCAGCCCTACTTCTGCTCCGGCTGCCCGCACAATCGCTCGACCGTCGTCCCCGAGGGCTCGATGGCCTCCGCCGGCATCGGCTGCCATGGGATGGCGCTCTACATGGACCGCCAGACCTTCGGCCTCACCCACATGGGCGGGGAGGGGGCGCAGTGGGTGGGCATGGCGCCGTTCACGGAGACGCCGCACATCTTCCAGAACCTGGGTGACGGGACGTTCTTCCACTCGGGCTCGCTGGCGATCCGCCAGGCCGTGGCCGCGGGGACGAACGTCACCTACAAGATCCTCTACAACTCAGCGGTGGCCATGACGGGCGGCCAGGATGCGGCCGGCGCGATGCCGGTGGCCGATCTCACCCGGATGCTCGAGGCCGAGGGCGCCAAGCGCATCGTCGTGATCACCGACGAGCCCGAGAAATACGGCAAGGGCGCGCGGTGGGCGAGCGGCGTCGAGGTGTGGCACCGCGACCGGCTCGACGAAGCCCAGCGCCTGCTCCGCGGGATTCCCGGCGTCACCGTGCTGCTGTACGACCAGCGCTGCGCCGCCGAGAAGCGTCGTCTGCGCAAGCGCGGCAAGCTTCCCGACCCGGCCATGCGCGTGTTCATCAACGAGGCCGTGTGCGAAGGCTGCGGCGACTGCGGCGTAAAGTCGAACTGCCTGAGCGTCCAGCCGGTGGAGACCGAGTTCGGCCGCAAGACGCAGATCCACCAGTCGTCCTGCAACAAGGACTACTCCTGCCTGCGCGGCGACTGTCCGTCCTTCGTCACCGTGGTCCCTCTGGGCACGCCGAAGAAGCGGGAGCGGAAGACGTTCGCGGTCGACCAGCCGCTGCCGGAGCCGGCTCTGAAGGTGAACCGCGCGGCATCGATCTTCATGACGGGCATCGGCGGCACGGGCGTGGTCACGGTCAACCAGATTCTCGGGACCGCCGCGCTCCTCGACGGCAAGCAGGTGCGTGGTCTCGACCAGACCGGGCTCAGCCAGAAGGGCGGCCCCGTCGTTTCGCACCTGAAGATCTCCGACCGGCCCATCGACGTGGCCAACAAGGTCTCGGCCGGGGAGGCCGACTGTTATCTCGGCTTCGACATCCTCGTCGCGACGTCACCCCAGAGCCTGGACCATGCCGGCCAGGACAAGACCATCGCCGTAGTGTCGACGAGCAAGGTGCCGACGGGCGCGATGGTGACCTCGACCGACGTCCAGTTCCCGGAGACGCAAGGCCTGCTGGTCTCGATCGACCGCGTCACCCGCAAGGACGACAACGTCTATCTGGACGCGCTGGGGCTGGCCGAGACGCTCTTCGACGACCACATGGCGGCGAACCTCCTCGTGCTCGGCGCGGCCTACCAGGCCGGCGCCATCCCGGTCAGCGCGGCCGCCATCGAGGAAGCGATCGTTCTCAACGGCGTGTCGGTCCAGATGAACACGCAGGCGTTCCGGGCCGGCCGCATGCTCGTCGTCGATCCGCGGTGGGCCGCCGGCCTTCGCAAGCACCGCATCGGGGCCGTGGAGTCGGCGGTCGCGTTGACCGCCGAGGCCCGCGCCATCGTCGAGAAGTCCGGCGCGACCGGCGAGCTCTGCCGCCTCGTCGAGATCCGCGTCCCCGAGCTGATCGCCTACCAGGACGCCGGCTACGCGCGCGAGTACGTCGACTTCGTCAAGCGCGTGGCGGCCGCCGAGCAGGCTGCCGTGCCGGGCGAGACGCGGCTCGCCGAAGCCGTGGCGCGCTATCTCTTCAAGCTGATGGCGTACAAGGACGAGTACGAGGTCGCGCGCCTGCATCTGAAGAACGACCTGGCCGCCCAGCTCGCCGACGAGTATCCCGGCGGCGTCGAGGTCCATTACCAGCTCCACCCGCCGCTGCTGCGCGCCCTGGGTTTCCAGAACAAGCTGAAGCTCGGCAAGCGCTGGTTCGACACCGCCTTTCGGGCCCTGGTCGCCATGCGACGGCTGCGCGGCACGGCACTCGATCCGTTCGGAAAGCCCAAGGTCCGTCGCGTCGAGCGCGAGCTGATTGGCGAGTACCGCACGCTGATCGAGAAGGCGCTGACCGCGCTCTCGCCCGAGAGCTACGAGCGCGCCGTGAAGCTCGCGAACCTCCCGGACGTCATTCGCGGCTACGAGGACATCAAGCTCCGCAACGTGGAGCGCTTCCGCCACGAGGTGCGGGGACTCGGGTTCTAGGCTCCGGCTCCGGCCGGGCGGTCACGCCTTCTGGATCCCGGAATGGATGGCCCAGTCGCCATCGCTCCAGAGCACTCTCTGAGTGATCGAGGCGATCCGCCAGCCCACGGCAGACCGGGCGACGTCGAAGTCGTAGAGGCAATGCGTGTCGAGCACGCGCCCCTCGCTGTCTCGTCGCCAGATCATCATCGATGTACGGCATCGGCCACGCCCGCCGTCGACGGTGATCTCGTAGTTGCCCGACAAATGGTGGGTCTGCAGACGCTCGAGGGCGGCGCGGCGCATCTCGACGAAGCGCCGTCGGGCCATCACCTCGGGCGGCGTGCCTCGAAGGTCAGAGTAATCGGTGGCGAGCGATTCGGTCAGGCAGGCTTCGAGCGCATCCCAGGCCTTGAGATCGAACGCATTCGCAAAGCGCCCGATCAGTCGCCGGATCTCGGCCTCGTCGTCGTTCATCGTGCGCTCGGCTCACTCCAGCTCGCGGCGGCCGCGCGAGCGTTTCAGGGATCCGCGCCGCTTCTTGCCCTCGATCCGGCGCTCCCGGGCCGCCGTCGAGGGCCGGGTGGCCCGACGGACCCGCGGCTCGCGCAGCGCGGCCGCGAGCAGGCGACGCACCTTCTCGCGTGCGATCTCGAGATTGCGGGACTGGTCGCGGGATTCCTGGCTCGTGATGACCAGGCGGCCGTCGGCGTCGAGGCGATTGACGGTGAGCGTGTGCAAGCGCGCCCGCGCGCGGTCACTCAGCCCCTCGATGGCGTCGAGATCGACGCGCAGGTCGATCTTCGAGGCGACCTTGTTGACGTTCTGGCCGCCGGGACCAGACGATCGAACGGCGCGCATGGTCAGCGCGCGTCCCGGCACGCGCACGGTTTCGGTCACCACGATCGGCTCGCTCACGATACGCATTCTATAATCGACGGGTATGAACATCCGGCAGCGGCAAGCGCTGACCGCGGTGGCGCGCGGTCAGGCCGTGGCCGACCTCTACGTGCGGGGCGGCACGCTCCTGAACGTCTACACGGGCGAAGTGTATCCGGCGAACGTTGCGATCAAGGGCGAGCGCGTTGCCTACGTCGGGCGGCGCGACGACATGGTGGGGCGGCGGACGCGCGTGATCGACGCGAGCGGCCGCGTACTGTGCCCGGGCTACATCGATCCGCACGTGCATCCGGCGCATCTGATCACACCCTCGGCCATGGCCCGTCACATCGTGCCGCTGGGCACGACGACGGTCTTCGCCGACACGCTCCAGTTCTGGGAGCTGGGCGGTCTGCGCGCCTTTCGCGTCGCCGCCGACGCGCTGACGCGGTCTCCGTTGCGCTTCTACTGGATGATCCGTCCGCACGCGCAGTCGCGCACGCTCGACGAGCCCCGCCGCTATCCGCTCGGCGATCTCGCCCGGGCCATGACGCACCCCCGCGCGGTGGCGCTGGGCGAGGTCACGCGCTGGCCCGACGCGTGGGCCGGGCGGCCCGACATGCTGAAGCGACTCGCGCTCGCCCGTGGCCCTGGGCGCCGCGTGGAGGGCCACACGGCCGGCGCCAAGGCCGAGCGGATGGCCGCCATCGCGGCGGCCGGGTTCACGTCGGACCACGAGCCGATCACCGCGGCCCAGGTGCTCGAGCGGGCGCGCCACGGCATCAGCGTCATGCTGCGTGAGTCCTCGCTGCGGCCGGACCTGGTCGGCCTGCTCGACGCGCTGAAAGCTGCGCCCGCGCTGGTCTCGCGCCTGATGCTGACCTGCGATGGATCGATGCCGGCGTTCATCGAGGCCAATGGCTTCATGGATCACGCGGTGCGCCTGGCCCTCGACCGAGGTGTCCCGCCGATCGACGCCTACCGGATGGCCACGCTGAACGCGGCGACGTATTACGGGCTCGACGCCGATCTCGGCGCGGTCGCCCCCGGCCGATACGCCGACGTCTGCGTGCTGCGCGATCTCGCCGAGCCTCGGCCCGAGATGGTCATCGCCGGTGGCCGCGTCGCCGCCGATCGCGGCACGATGCTCGCGCGGATGCCCGAGGTGCCGTGGCAGCGGGCGTTCACCTCCGCGGAGGCCCGATTGACCGTGCGCTGGCGCGCGCGGGCGGAGGATTTCGTCTTGCCCGCCCGCGACCGGTATCCCGTCGCACGCCTGGTGAGCGCCGTCATCACGCGGCTCGAGGAACGTCCGCTCGCCCCGGGTGATTTGCACGCCGCCCTCGTCGATCGAAGGGGACGCTGGGTGGCGCCGGCGGTCGTGGCGGGTTTCGCCGACGAACGCCTCGACGGCCTGGCGGCGACGATCACGACCGACTTCAACATCGTCGTGCTCGGGCGCGACCCGGCGGCGATGGCGCGCGCGGTGAACCGCCTGCTCGACCTCCACGGCGGTATCGTCGTGGCCGGCCGCGACGGCATCGCGTTCGAGCTCGCGCTTCCGATCGGTGGAATCATGACGCGCGGCACGCTCGGCGACGCGGCGCGCTGGGAGCACGAGTTCCGCGAGGTCGTGGTGGCGCGCGGCTATCCTCATCACGAGCCGGTCTTCACGCTCTTCTTCCTGGCCGCCGACTTCTTGCCCGACGTCCGGCTCACGCCCCGAGGCGTGTGGGACGTGAAGCGGACGCGGGTGTTGCTGCCGGCGAGGCGGCGCCGTGGGCGCTGAGGTTCGCCGCCGCGGGGCGTTGATCACGCTGGCGCTGATGATCGCGCTCGGCGGCGCTGGTGCGATCGCGGCCGCGGATAGGAAGGATCCCAGCGAGGCGGCCTTTCAGAAGGGCCGCCTCGGCGACCGGCTGTACCGGCTGTACGTACCTCGCGCGCTCGCCGTGCCGAACGATGCGCCGAGGGCGGAAGGCGCCCGGGTGCCCCTGGTCGTCGCGTTGCACGGCTGCTGGCAGACACCCGAGGACTTCGCGCTCGGCACTCGCCTCAACGAGGTGGCGGAACGGCGAAACCTCGTCGTCCTCTATCCCGCTCAGGGACGACGCGACAACATCAGTCGCTGCTGGAACTGGTTCGAGCCGGCGGCCATGGCGGGGAGCGAGACGAATCAGCTCATCACGCTGGTCCGGCACGTGGTCAAAGAGCAGCGCGCCGCGGATCGAGTGATCGTCCTGGGCTTCTCGGCCGGTGGCTTCATGGCCGTCAACCTCGGCTGTCACGCTCCGGCGCTGGTGCGCGGCGTCGGCGTGGCCGCCGGTGGCCCCTACCGCTGTGGCGTCGGCGTCGACGCCGGGCTTCAGTGCATGCTCGGGCAGCACGTGAACGGCGAGAAGTCGGCCACGGAGTGCCGGGGCGCCATGGGCGCCAGCTCCGCCCGCGTTCGTGCCTCGCTCTGGCACGGCAGCAACGACGTCGTCGTGAATCCCGTGAACCTCGATGCGCTCGCGCTGATGTTCGCGCGTCTGGCCGGGGTCACGGCGAGCACGGAGGATCGCCGTGAAGGTGCGGTCTATTCGCTCTATCGTGACGCCTCCGGCCGCCCCTGGCTCGAGACATGGCTGATTCCCGGGATGGGCCACGCATGGAGTGGGGGCGACATCCGCGCCACGCACACGTACCCGCCCGGGCCGAGCGCGACTGAACGCATGCTCGACTTTCTCCTGGAGTAGGTCGAGTGCGGCAAAAACCGCGGCTCGCTCTCGCGGTGCTGCTGGCCGCGGCCGGGCTGGCCATCGCGACGTACCCGGTCCGGTCGACCTGGTGGGGCGGCTGGATCGGCGCGATCGCCGAGGCCGGCGTGGTGGGCGGCCTCGCGGACTGGTTCGCGGTGACCGCGCTGTTCCGGCGTCCGCTCGGACTTCCGATTCCTCACACCGGCGTCATCCCGCGCAACTGGGAGATGCTGGCGACGCGGGTGGGGACGATGGTCGGCGACCGCGTGCTCACCCGCGAGTATCTGGCCCAGGAGCTCTCCAAGCTCGACGTCGCCACGCTCATCGCGCGGGCCGCCGAGTGGGCGAGCCGCCGTGACCTCGAGGAGGTCACGCGCATGCTGCTGGGGTGGGTGGCTCGCGAGCTGCCGTCGACCGCGGCCAGCGAGATCGTCACGCGCCTGCAGCGGTTGCTGGTGGCCCAGCCGCTGGCGCCGCTGGTCGCGGCCGGGCTCGAGCTCGCGAGAGATTACGGCTGGGTCGAGCGCGCCAGCGGGTCGCTGGCGCGCGCCCTGGCCGAGGCGCTCGAGCGCCCCGACGCTCAGGAGGCCCTCGCCGAGATGATCGACGACTTGATCGCGCGCTATCGCGAGCGCACCGCGTTCTATCCGCGGCTCGCGCTCGGCCTGGCCGATCTGCTCGGGTTCATCGACCGCCGGCGGATCGTGACCGCGTTGCGCGCCGGTCTCGCCGAGGCGGGCCGCGACCCGGATCACCCGCTCCGCCGCCAGCTGGTCGAGAGCGTGGCCGACCTGGTCGTCCGGCTGCGGACCGATCCCGCGCTCATCGCGCGCGTCGAAGGGGTGAAGGCCGAGCTGCTCGGCAGCAGCCTGGTGGCGGAGCTGGCAGAAGAGGCGGCGACTGCCGTGCGGCAGAACTTGCTGCGCGACCTGGCCCGGCCCAAGTCCGAGGCCGTGACCTGGCTCGCCGACCGCCTCGAGCAGTGGCGCGAGGCGCTCGTCGAGGACGCCGCGCTCAGGGTCGACATCGATCACTGGGTCAAGGCGCGCGCGCTCGAGCTGCTCGACCGTTACCACGGCCGCATCGCGGCGCTGATCGAGCAGGGCGTGCGCGCGCTCGGGCCTGACGGCGCGGTCCGGCTCATCGAGGAGCACGCGGGTGACGACCTGCAGTACATCCGCGTCAACGGCACCGTGGTGGGTGGTCTCGCCGGCGGCGCGCTGTACGCCATGCATCTCGTGTTGCGATTGTTCTAGCGGGCCGCTGATTGTGAGGGGTACTGTTTTCACGTACACTCGGCGCCATCCCGTCGTGTTCCGTCAGGAGGGCCGCATGTCACCGTCGCGCGTCGTTGCCGCAGTCAGTCTGGCCGTCGTTCTCGCCGTCATCGTCGCCGGGACTCCGGCGATCAGCCAGACACCGAAATCCGGCGGCGTCCTCAACGCCATGCAGCGCGAGGACCTGCCGCAGGGCTTCTCGATCCACGAGACGGCCACCATCTCGAGCGTGTTCCCGGCGGCGCCGTGCTTCAACAATCTCGTCATGTACGACCCGATGAAGCGGGTCGAGAGCCTGGACACGGTCATCGGTGAGCTGGCCGAGAAGTGGTCGTGGCAGGACAACTATCGCAACCTGGTGTTCTTCCTCCGCAAGGGCGTCAAGTGGCACGACGGCCAGCCGTTCAGCTCGAAGGACGTCAAGTACACGTTCGACATGATCCGCGAGGCCAAGGACGCCCAGGGCAAGCTGCGCCTCAACCCGCGCAAGGACTGGTACGCCAACGTCGACACCATCGAGGCGCCGGATCCGCACACCGTCATCTTCCATCTCAAGCGGCCGCAGCCGTCGCTGCTCCTCATGCTCGCGTCCGGTTACTCGCCGGTGTATCCCGCCCACCTCGCCGCCGCCGAGATGCGCACGCGCTGTGTCGGGACAGGGCCGTTCAAGTTCAAGGAGTGGAAGCGCGGCGAGTACGTCGAGCTGGTGAAGAATCCCGATTACTTCGTCAAGGGCCGGCCGCATCTCGACGGCATCCGCTACGTGGTCATCGTGGAGCGCGGGACGAAGTACGCGGCGCTCCAGGCCGGTCGTCTCGACATCACCTTCCCCGGTGAGGGGACCAAGACGATCGCCGACCAGGTGAAGGCGGCCGTGCCGCAGATCAAGATCGAGACCGTCGGCCAGACCGTCGTCGACAACCTGCTCGTCAACAACACCAAGCCGCCCTTCAACAACGTGAAGGCGAGGCTGGCGGTTAGCCTCGCCATCGACCGGCGCGCCTACGTGAAGGCCGTCCACCAGGGCGGCGCCGCCGTCGGCGCCTCGATGCAGCCCAAGCCGTACGGCGTGTGGGGATTGATGGAGAAGGATCTCAACGCGCTGCCCGGGTACGGCAAGGCCGCCGACGATAAGGCCAAGGCCAGGAAGCTCTTCGCCGAGGCCGGCTACGGGCCGCAGAATCCGCTCAAGATCGAGATGGCCACGCGCAACATCCCGATCTATGTCGACTTCGCCTCGTTCGTGATCAACGAGCTGAAGCAGGTCGGCGTGGAGGCGACGCTGAAGCAGGTCGACACCGCCCAGTGGCATCCCCTGGCCACCCGCAAGGAGTACCAGCTCGGCGCGAACCTCACGGGAATCGGCGCCGACGATCCCGACGCCAACTTCTACGAGAACTTCGCCTGCGGGTCGCCCCGGAACTACACGGGCTATTGCGACGAGCAGGTCATGAAGATGATCGATCAGCAGTCCCAGGAGATCGACGCCAAGAAGCGGCAGCAGATGGTCTGGGACATCCAGAAGAAGCTCGAGGAAGACGGCGCCCGGCCCTCGATGAGCTGGCGGCTCGACTACGTGATGCAGTGGCCGTACGTCCGGAACTACGTCCCCCACAACAACATCTACAACTACGGCCGCATGCAGGAAGTGTGGCTCGACAAGTAACGGCGCAGCCAGGGCGGGGGCCGGCGCCCGGTCCTCGCCCCGTCGCCTGGCACCGCGGAGCACGCTACGCGAACCTATATCCTCCACCGGCTCGGTATCGCGGTCCTCACGCTCCTCGGCATGTCGATCGTCATCTTCGTCCTGCTTCGCTTCGCCCCCGGCAACATCGTGGACATCCTGTTTTCGACGGGCGGCTACGTGAGCGAGTCCGACAAGGCCGCCATCATGAAGGAGCTGGGGATCGACCGGCCGATCTGGGTGCAGTACGTCGACTGGCTGCGGGAGATCGTGACCGGTGATCTCGGCAAGTCCTATCGTTACGACCTGCCCGCCTGGCAGGTGATCAAGCCGCTCATCCCGGTGACGGTGGAGCTGGCCGTGCTCTCCACGCTGATCGCGATCGCGCTCGGGGTCCCCACCGGGGTCATCAGTGCCATCAAGCAGGACTCGATGCTCGACTACGTGCTGCGCGTGATCTCGCTGGCCGGGCTGAGCATGCCCTCGTTCTGGCTCGGCATGGTGATCATCCTGGGCCTCGTCGCCTGGGTCGGCTGGATTCCTCCGGTGACGCTGGTGCTGGCCTCGGAGGATTTCAAGATCCACGCCGTCCAGTTCCTGCTCCCGGCCTTCGCCGTCGGTTATCGCTCCTCGGCGCTCATCATGCGCATCACGCGCTCGGCCATGCTCGAGGTGCTGCGCGAAGACTACGTGCGCACGGCCTGGGCCAAGGGACAGACCGGGCGCGTCGTGATCTGGCGGCACGCGCTCAAGAACGCGATCCTGCCGGTGGTCACCGTCATCGGCATCGAGTTCGCCTTCCTCATCGGGGGCCTCGTGGTCACCGAGACGGTGTTCAATCTTCCCGGCGTGGCCCGGTTCCTCGTCCAGGCCATCATCTGGCGCGACTATCCGATCGTGCAGAACCTCGTGATGTTCACCGCGATCGTGGTGATTCTGTCGAATCTGTTGGTCGACATGATGTATGGCTGGCTCGACCCGCGCGTCAAATATGCCGACTAGCAGGCCGATGAAAACGGCGCATCTGCGTCGTTGGCTCGTTGCTCCTCCCTGCGACGTACAACCTCGTACGCCTCGGTCGTCGCTCCTCGCCGCCTCGCATCTGCACCGTTTTGCTCGGCCTGCCGCTCCGCCGCCGCGCCCGGAGATCTGAGATGGCGACGAAGCCGGCCGTCGCCGATTCCGGCCTCGAGGTCATCACCGCGGCGCCTACCGTCATCGCGGGGGTGGGGCTCGCGACGACGATCCGCCGCTTCTGCCGCAAGAAGCCGCTGGGAGCAGCCGGGGCGTTCTTGATGCTGATCATGGTCGTCACGGCGATCTTCGCCGAGCCGCTCTCGACGTACGACCCGATCGCCACCGACGCTGCCGACACGCTGGCCCCGCCGAGCCACAATCACTGGCTGGGCAGCGATCATCTCGGACGCGACATCTACAGCCGCATCGTCTACGGCGCGCGCGTCTCGCTGGTCGTGGGTGCGTTGTCCACGCTGCTCGGCGCCGTGCTGGGCGGGATCATCGGGCTGCTCAGCGCCTACTTCGGCGGCAAGACCGACCTGATCTCCCAGCGGCTGCTCGATATCCTGCAGGGCTTACCGTTGCTGGTGCTGGCCCTCGTGATGTCGGCGGCCCTCGGGCCGTCGGTCCAGAACGTCATCATCGCGATCTCGATCCCGATCATTCCCAGGTCGGCGCGCATCATTCGCGCCAGCGTGCTGTCGATCCGCGAGATGCAGTACATCGAGGCGGCGCGCGCGCTCGGCCTCCAACACCTCCGCATCGCCTTCCGCCACGTGCTGCCCAACACGATCGGCCCGTTCATCGTGCTCACGACGGCGCAGCTCGGCAGCGCCATCCTCGTCGAGGCGGCGCTCTCCTTCCTCGGCCTGGGTGTTCCAGAGCCCTATCCGTCGTGGGGACGCATGCTCTCCGTGTCGGCCGCCGAGTTCGCCCAGAAGGCGCCCTGGCTCGTGCTCTTCCCCGGCGTCGCCATCAGCCTCGCGGTCTTCGGATCGAACCTGCTCGGCGATGCGCTGCGCGACACCCTCGATCCTCGGCTTCGCGGGAGGTAGTCATGACCAACGACCTGTGCTGGCTGTCCGGTACCGAGCTGGCCGCGCTGATCCGGCGGAAGAAAGTCTCGCCCGTCGAGGTGGTGGACGCCATCCTCACCCGCATCGAGAAGATCAATCCGAAGATCAACGCCTACGTGACCCTCGACGCCGACGCTGCGCGGCGCGACGCGAAGGCGGCCGAACGGGCCCTTGGTCGGAAGGGCGCGCGCCTGGGTCCGCTCCACGGCGTGCCGTTCTCGGTGAAGGATCTCGTCATCACCAAGGGCGTGCGCACGACGTTCGGCACGCCGCTCTACCGCGACAACGTGCCGACCGAAGATGCGCCGATGGTCGAGCGCCTCAAGGCCGCCGGCGGCATCATGCTCGGCAAGACCAACACGCCGACGTTTGGATGGCTGGGCGTCACCCACAACTTGCTCTTCGGCGCGACTCGCAATCCCTGGGCGCTGGACCGGTCTCCCGGCGGCTCGAGTGGCGGCGCCTCGGCGGCGGCTGCGGCGGGCCTCGGGCCGCTCCACATCGGCACCGATGGCGGTGGGTCGATCCGGATCCCGGCCTCGTTCGCCGGCATCTTCGGGTTCAAGGCGTCGTGGGGGCGCATCCCGGCGTACCCGGCAAGCGGGACGTGGAATCTCTCGCACATCGGCCCGATGACCCGCACAGTCGCCGACGCGGCGCTGATGCTGGCGGTGAGCTCGGGACCCGACGAACGCGATCCCTACTCGCTGCCAGCCCAGCGCATCGAGTGGAGCAAGATGCTGCGCGGTTCGGTCAAAGGGCTTCGCGTCGGGTACACGGACAACCTCAGCGGGGACGACCCCGTCGATCCGGAAGTCCGGACGATCTGTGCCCAGGCCGCGAAAGCCTTCCGCGAGCTCGGGTGCCGCGTCGAGGACGTGAAGCCCGGCTGGCCGTCACCGAAGTCGACCTGGGAGCAGATGTTCTGCGGCGGCCTGGCCATCCGGCTCGCTCCGTCGCTCGATCGCCGCCGCGAGATCGACCCTGGCCTGTTGCCCCTGGTGGAAACGTTCCTGCGCCAGCCGCCGACCCAGTACGTGCAGGCGTGGTTCGATCGCCTCGCCTGGTGGCAGCATCCGCGCGCGCTCTTCGACCAGTACGATCTTCTGCTGACGCCGACCGTCGCGTGCCCGCCGCTTCCGATCGGCGTCGATACGGTCACCGAGATCGCCGGACGCCCCGTGTCCTTCTACGGGTGGATTCCCTTCACGTACCCGTTCAACCTCACGGGTCAACCGGCCGCATCGGTGCCCGCTGGCTTCACGAAGAGCGGGCTGCCGGTGGGGCTTCAGATCGTCGGTCGGCGTCTCGACGACGCGACGGTGTTACGCGCCAGCGCCGCGTTCGAGCGGGCGCGACCGTGGGGGGATCGCCGAGCGCCGATCGGCTGACCAGTCGTCTCGCGGCCATCGACGACGCTCGGGCCGCTGTCAGGATTCGTGGCGACCACAACTTCGGACATTGACGACGCGCGCCGCTTCATCGAGTCTGCGGACGATGTCACTCGCGGAGCTCCTCGTCGCGCTGGCGATCGTCGGTCTGCTGCTGAGCGGCGTGTTCGGCATCCTCGAGCATGGTCAACGCGTCCACGCCCTCGGTGCCGCGCGCGTGGAGAGCCAGCAGACGGCGCGCATCGCGCTGGAGCGGCTGGCGCGCGACATCCGTCACGCCGGCGAGGGGAAGGCGGGCGCCGACTTTCCCGCCGTTTCGGTGGCGGAGCCGAGCCGGATCGTCCTGCACTTCGACGTGAATGGTGATGGGCTCATCACGGCGACCGGCGAGACCGTGACCTGGCTGCTGCGCGGAAGCGTCCTGCGCCGCGACGCCGGCGGCGGCGCGCAGCCCATCATCAACGGTGTGCGCGACTTCACGCTGGGCTATCTCGACGCCCGCGGCGCACCGACCTCCGTGCCGTCTAGCGTGCGCACCGTTGCGATCACGCTGACGACCGAACCCGATCACGTGGCGGCGGATCCGTCACGGCGGGCCGCCACGACGATGTCGACGTCGGTACGAGTGCGGAACCGCTGAGGGTTCGGCTAGAATCCCCGCGTGCCGTTCCCCGCACGCGTCGTCGCCGCCACCGCGTTGCTCGCCATCACGGCGTGCGAGACGGTGCCCGTGACCGGGCGCAGCCAGCTCATCCTCCTGCCCGAAGGCACCGAGGTGCAGATGGGCCTCAGCGCGTATCGCGAGGTGCTGAGCAAGGGCAAAGTGTCGCAAGACCCCGTGCTGAACACACAGGTGACGCGCGTGGGCCGCCGCATCGCCGACGCGACGGGCAAGAACTATCAGTGGGAATTCAAAGTCCTCGAGGACAAGCAGGCGAATGCCTTCTGTCTGCCCGGCGGCAAGGTCGCCGTCTACACGGGAATCTTGCCGATCACACAGGATGATGCGGGACTCGCCGCCGTCCTCGGCCACGAGGTGGCGCACGCGATCGCCCGACACGGTGGCGAGCGCGTGAGTCAAACATTGCTCGTGCAGTCGACGCTCGCGGCGACGCAGGTCGCACTCTCGCGCAACGATCCGCAAACGGTCAAGGTCGTCACGTCGCTGCTCGGCGCCGGCGCGACGGTCGGTGTCCTGCTTCCGTGGAGTCGCGCGCAGGAGTCGGAAGCGGACCACCTGGGACTCGTCTTCATGGCCAAGGCGGGCTACCACCCGTCGGCGTCCCGCGACCTCTGGGTACGCATGGCGCAGGCTGAGCGCGGTCAGGGCCGTCCGCCGGAGTTCCTCTCGACCCATCCCGCGGCCGAGACCAGGATCCGCCAGATCGAGGGCTGGATCCCCGAAGCCCTCCAGTACTACCAACCCCGCTAGCCGGGGCCCAACCGGCGGCGTGCCGGGTGGGGGGCCACCCCTACACCTAGCCCGCGGTTAGTGTTCGGAATCCCCTTAGAAAATCGTCGGTTTTTCCCTTGACAGGTCTTTTTCACAATTGTAATGTCGCCACTGAAGTGGGGCAAAGTGGGATGAAGTGGACCATGGTCCCAAAAAAGGCTCTCCGGGATGGGTCATGTTCAGAGGGCGGTACCAGCACACGGTCGATCCGAAGGGGCGCCTGAGCATCCCGGCGAAGTTCCGGGACGTGCTCGCCGGGTACGAGGGCCCACTGGTCGTCGTACCCAACGAGATCGCCCTGGAGGTCTACCCATTCCAGGAGTGGGAGCGGCAGGAGCGGCGGATCAGCGAGCAGTCCCAGTTCAACGCCGAGGTGCGCAAGATCGGCCGACTCTACATCTCCCGGGCGAAGGAAGTGGAGCTCGACGGCGCCGGCCGGATCCTCTTGCCGCCGGACAGTCGGCAGCACGCGGGTCTCGTCAAGGACGTGACGCTCGTCGGTCCGGGTCGCCCGTTCTTCGAGGTCTGGGACCGGCCCCGGTTCGAGGAATACGAGCGGTCGAACGGCGAGGGGCTCCCGTCGCTGTTCGAGCGGTTGGCGCAGCTCGGAGTGTAGCGGTTCACGTTTCTGTCCTCGTCGACGAGGTCGTGTTCTTGCTGCGGCCGCGGCGCGAGGGATGGGTGATCGACGGGACAGTGGGCATGGGTGGTCATGCGGCGGCTCTGCTGGAAACGGCGCCTGCGAGCGTGCGTCTGCTCGGCCTCGACGTCGATCCCGAGGCGCTCGAGCGGTCGCGCGCCCGGCTCGCTGGCTTCGGTGACCGCGTGACGCTGGCCCACGCGAGCTTCCGTGACGTCGCCGCGACCGCCGCCGCCCACGAGATCACTCGCGCCGAGAGCATCCTGCTCGACCTCGGGGTGTCGTCCGAGCAACTCGAAGCATCAGGGCGCGGGTTCTCGTTTCAGGCGGACGAGCCGCTCGACATGCGCCTCGACCCGACGACGGGGCCGCCCGCGACGGCGCTGCTCGATCGGCTGCCCGAGCCCGAGCTGACCCGTGTCCTCACGGAGTACGGCGACGAGCCGCAGGCGCGGCGGATCGCCCGGGCCATCGTGCGGCGGCGGCCGCTGCGCACGACGACCGATCTCGTCGCCGCCGTGAAGAGCGCCGTGCCCCGCGCGGCGTGGCCGAAGCGCCTTCACGTCGCGACCCGCACCTTCCAGGCCATCCGCATGGCCGTCAACGACGAGCCGGGTGCGCTCCGTCAGGCGCTCCCCCAGGCGGCGAGCCTCCTGGCTCCCGGCGGCCGGCTCGGCGTGATCGCGTTTCATTCGGGTGAAGACCGCATCGTGAAGCAGACGTTCCGTGAGCTCTCTCGTGCCGAGTATGCCGAGATCGAGCCGTCGCCTCGGATGCCCACCGACGACGAGGTGCGGGCCAATCCCCGCGCCAGGAGCGCGAAGCTGCGAGTGCTGGAGCGGATTCAGTGAGAGAGACACAGCAACTGCATCGAGAGCGGGATCCCCGTGTGCGGCGCTCGGTCGTGCTCACCCTGGCCGGTGCGTTCCTCCTCGTCCTGGGTGGCCTCTCGGTCGTCGGGTTGCGCGTCCAGCAGGTCCATCTCGGCTACCAGCTCGACACGTTGCGGGTCGAGCGGGCCCGCCTGGAGATGCTTCTCCGCGAGCTCGAGGTCGAGGTGGCGACGCTGCGATCGCCGGCCCGGGTCGAGATGCGAGCCCGTCAGCTCGGCCTCACCGTGCCGACGCACCAGCAGATCCGCGTCGCCCGCGAGTTCGTCGCCGGTGGCAGCGGACAGGCCGCAGCCGACGGGGGACGGGTCACAGCGAGCCTCCCGATGTCCTGGGGCTTCATGAGGTCGCCACTCGAGCCGTGAGAGTCACCGGGCTGCGCACGCGCGTACTGCTCCTGGCGGCGGCCCTCGTCCTCGCCTTCGGCGGCGTGACAGCGCGGCTGGGTCAGCTCCAGATCGTCCGCTATCGCGAGCTGTCCGGCCTGGCCGAGCGACAGTACTCGAGATCCGTCGCGCTCCAGGCCCAGCGCGGACCGATCGTCGACCGGAACGGCGCGCCGCTGGCCGCGTCCAGCCCGGCCGAGTCGCTGTTTGCCCAGCCCCGAGCCGTCGGCGATCCCGTCCGGGTCGCCGTACGACTGGCGCCCATCGTGAAGGTGCCCGAGGAGGAGTTGCACGCGGCGCTGGTGAGCGAGCGCCCGTTCGTGTGGCTCAAGCGCCGCCTCCCGCCCGCCGTGGCCGCGAGCGTGCGCGAGCTGCGCGAGCCGGGCCTGTCCCTCGTGCCGGAGCCGCTCCGGCTCTATCCGAACCGAGAGCTGGCGGCCCACGTCGTCGGTTTCGAGGGTACCGACGGTGGCCTCGAGGGGATCGAGCGCGCCTGGAACGACACGCTGGCGGGGACGCCGGGCAAGGCCGTGGTCGGGCGCGACGCGCTCGGGCGAGAGATCGAGATGCAGCGGGTGCTGCAGACTCCGGCGGCGGGTCAGGGCGTGATGCTGACGCTCGACGCTCACATCCAGTACGTCGCCGAGCGGGAGATCGACGCGGCGTTTCGTCGTACGAGCGCTCGGGCGGCGATGGCCGTCGTCATGGAGCCGCGGACGGGCGACGTGCTCGCCGTCGCCATCCGCCCGACGTTCAACCCGAACACGTTCCTCGACGTGCCGTCACGAGATTACTGGCGCAACCGGGCGGTCACCGATCCGTTCGAGCCGGGTTCGACCTTCAAGGTGATCCTGGCGGCGGCGGCGCTCGAGGAGGGCGTCGTCAGGCCGGACGACCGGTTCTTCGGCGAGAACGGCGCGATCACCATCGCCCGGACGACGATCCACGACTGGAAGAAATACGGCTGGCTGACGTTCAGCGAGGTGCTCCAGAACTCATCGAACGTCGGATCGATCAAGGTCGGCCTGGCGCTCGGCGCCGAGCGCTACTACCGCTACATGACGGCGTTCGGGTTCGGTCGGCCGACGGGGCTGGGCCTGCCCGGCGAGAGCCGGGGTCAGCTTCGTGAGCCACCCCGGTGGTCGACGCTGTCGCTGCCTACCCTGTCGCTCGGCCAGGAGGTGTCGGTCACCGCGCTGCAGATGGTGACCGCGTTCAGCGCGGTGGCCAACGGCGGAACGATGATGCGTCCGCGCCTGGTGAAGTCCGTCTTCAACGCTCAGGGCCGCGAGACGCGCCGCTTCGAGCCCGAGGCCGTGCGCCAGGTGATCGCGCCCGAAACGGCGCGCACGCTGACCCGCATCCTGATCAGCGTCGTGGAGGCCGGCACCGGTCACAACGCGGCAATTCCCGGTTACGCGGTCGCCGGCAAGACAGGCACGGCCCAGAAGCTCGACCCCGCCACGCACCGTTATTCCCGGGCGCCAGGCGTCCTGTCGTTCGTCGGATTCGCTCCGGCCGACGACCCGCGCTTCGTGATGCTCGTCATGCTCGACGAGCCGAAGAATGAGAAGTGGGGGAGCGAAGCGGCCGCCCCGATCTTCTCGGCGATCGGTCGCGAGGTGCTGCGCTACCTCGACGTGCCGCCTCAGGACACGCCGCCCCTTCAGATCGTCAGCGGCCCAGGTCCTGAGCCGGTGGCCCCGCGGGTGCGGCTGGTGTCGAGCTCGGACTCGGACCCCGAGGGCGATGGCGTCGCCGCCATCATGCCCGACCTGCGGGGCCGGCCGCTGCGCCAGGCGCTCTCGATGCTGGCGCCTCTCGGCGTGCGCGTCGAAGTGAGCGGCCACGGCAGCGTGGTGAAGCAGACACCGTTACCCGGCTCGGCCCTGGCTCCCGGCGTCACTGCGCGGCTCGTGCTGACGCCGTCCTCGCGTGCACTGCAGCGCGGCGAGGCCAATCCATGACACAGTGGCTGTGCGAGGTGAGTCGCGCTCGGGCGGCGAGCCGAGCGGTGAAATGGTCGTGGTTCTGCGGGTCCGACGCGAGCGGTGAGATGGCCGGCGATCGCGACGGTGAGGGGCGTCGAGAAGCGACATGGCTAAACGGTCGATGCCGGTGAGCGAGCTCGTGGCCGCGCTGGGCGAGACGCGGATGATCGGCGCGCCGCCCGCGGCGATCGGCGGGATCGCGGCCGACTCTCGAAAGGTCGCGCCCGGCGACTGCTTCGTCGCCGTTCCCGGCTTCAAGCAGGATGCGCGACGGTTCGTTCCCGAAGCGATCGCCCGGGGCGCTGCGGTGATCGTGACCGAGGGACCGCCGGTCGGGGACGGGGACGTGGCGCAGATCATCGTCCCGTCGGCGCGCTTGGCGCTGGCTCGAGCCGCGGACGCGTACTACGGCCATCCGTCGCGGCAGCTCACCGTCGTCGGGATCACTGGAACGAATGGCAAGACGACCACGTCCTATCTCGTGGACGCGCTTTTGCAATCGCGAGGGTTACGGACGGGCGTCATCGGCACCATCCAGTACCGGATCGGCGCCGAAACGCTGCCCGCCGGCCAGACTACCCCCGAGGCGCTCGAGCTTCAGTCAATGCTGGCACGCATGTACGCTGACGGGGTCCGGGCGGTCGCGATGGAGGTCTCCTCGCACGCGCTGGCGCTTGCCCGCGTCGAGGGATTGACGTTCGACGTCGCCGTGTTCACCAACTTGACACAGGATCATCTCGATTTTCATGGCACGCTCGATGAGTACCGTCGGGCGAAGCGTCGTCTGTTCGAGCTGCTCGCTCAGTCGCCGAAGTCCGGACGCACCGCGGTCGTGAATGCTGACGATCCTTCCGGGGCCGAGATGGTGAAGGGGCTTGATATTCCGACGCTCTCGTTCGGCCTGGGAGCCAGCGCTCGGATCCGTGCCGTCGAGCACGCGTCCACGCTTCAAGGCATCCGGTTGCACGCACGCACGCCACGCGGTGATCTCCACCTCACGTCGCCGCTGATCGGTGAGCACAACGTGATGAACCTCCTCGGGGCCGTCGGTGTGGGGCTGGCCCTCGGTCTCGAGCCGGCGGCCATCGCCCGGGCGCTCGGCACCGTCGGCGCCGTGCCCGGGCGTTTCGAGCAAGTGCGCGCTGGCCAGCCGTTCCTGGTCGTCGTCGACTACGCGCATACGCCCGACGCGCTCGAGCGCGTGCTGGCGACCGCACGCAAGCTGACCCGCGGCCGGCTCGGCGTCGTCTTCGGCTGCGGCGGCGACCGCGATCGCGGCAAGCGGCCGATCATGGGCGAGATCGCGGCGCGCCTCGCCGATCGCGTGTGGGTCACGTCGGACAATCCGCGCTCGGAACGGCCGGACGCCATCATCGACGAGATCCTGGTGGGCGTGAAGCGGGGCGGCGGCGACGGTCCCCACGTCCGTGAGGTCGAGCGGCGTGCCGCGATCGGCGCGGCGCTCGACTGGGCGCGCTCGGGCGACACCGTCGTGATCGCCGGCAAGGGGCACGAGACGTACCAGATCATCGGCGCCGAGGTGCTGCCGTTCGACGACCGCGAGGTCGCGCGCCAGCTCTTACAGCGGGCGGCGAGCTGACGATGGCGACCTTCACCGTCCAGGATCTCGTGCGCGCCACCCAGGGGGCGCTCGTCGTCGGCGATCTCGCCGTGCCGGTCAGTGGCATCGCCATCGACTCACGGGCGCTGGGGGTCGGTGAAGCCTTCTTCGCCATCCAGGGTCATCGGCTCGACGGCCACGACTTCGTGGCCGAGGCCGCGAGTCGCGGGGCCTCGTGCCTGGTCGTACACCACGTGCCCGATCCGATCCCGGCCGGGGTGCCGCTCGTGCTCGTCGAGGACACGACGCGGGCCCTCGGCCAGATCGCTGCGTACCACCGCCAGCGCTTCGCCATTCCGGTCGTCGCCGTCACCGGCTCCAACGGCAAGACCACGACGAAGGAGATGATCGCCGCGGTGCTCGGGACGCGCCGGCGAGTGCTGAAGCCGGAAGCCTCCTTCAACAACCAGTGGGGGCTGCCGCTCACGCTCCTGCGGCTGACCGCCGAGCACGAGGCACTCGTGGTGGAAATCGGCACCAATCAGAAGGGCGAGATCGCCGCGCTCAGCGCCGTGGCCGCTCCGACGGTCGGCGTGGTCACGACGGTGGCGCCGGTGCACACCGAGTTCCTCGGATCGCTCGACGGCGTGCGCGAGGAGAAGGCGGCGCTCGTGCGATCACTCGCCGCCGACGGGACCGCGGTGCTGAATGCCGACGACGCCCGCGTCGCCGGCATGGCGCGGGACACCGCGGCCCGGGTGGTCACCTACGGGAGACAGGCGAGCGCGGCGGTCCGTGCCGTCGGTGAGCCGATCGAGGACACGTCAGGCGTGCGCTTCGAGCTGGAGGCTGCCGGCGAACGCCGGCAGGTGGCGTTGGGATTCTCGGGCCGCCACAACGTGGGCAACGCCCTCGCGGCCGCGGCGACCGGCGTCGTGCTGGGTTTCAGCCTGGACGAGATCGTGCGCGGCTTGCAATCGGCGCGGCCGGTGAAGGGCCGCTGTGTGTGGCGCGACGCCGGGCCCGTACGGATCCTCGACGACACCTACAACGCCAATCCGGCGTCGGTGCGCGCAGCGCTCGAGACCGCGGCGGTGGCCCGCAACGGCCGCCGGCTCGTCGTCGTCCTCGCCGACATGCTGGAGCTGGGCGACGTCACCGATGCGGCCCACCGCGAGGTGGGACGGCAGGTGGTGGCGAGCGGCGCCGCCGAGTTCGTCGCGCTCGGCCGTCACATGCTGCAGGCCGTGCAGGTGGCTCGCGAGGAGGGGTTGCCCGAGGCCTGGCACGGTATGACGTTCGAGGACACGGTCGCCCACCTGCTCAAGCGTGTCACCCCCGGCGACGTCGTTCTCGTCAAAGGCTCGCGCGGCATGAAGATGGAGCGCGTCGCGGACGCGCTGGTCGCGCGACTCACCCGGCCGGAACACAGATGAGCGTAACGGATGCTTTACCACCTGCTCGTGCCACTGGCCAAGGATCACATCCTCTTCAACGTCTTCCGGTACCTGACGTTCCGCTCCGTCATGGCCCTGATCTCGGCGCTGGTCATCTCGCTGCTGATCGGGCCTCCGCTCATCCAGAAGCTGAAGGAGTGGCAGCACGGAGGCGAGACGATTCGAGAGGACACGCCGGAGCGTCACCGCGCGAAGAAGGGCACGCCGACGATGGGCGGGCTCGTCATTCTGGCTGCGCTGATCGGCTCGACGCTCCTGTGGGCCAATCTCCGCAACCGTTACGTCTGGGTGGTGGTGCTGGCGACGGCGGGATTCGGCCTGATCGGATTCTGGGACGACGCGCGCAAGGTCACGAAGCGCAAGGGCCTCACGGCGCGCATGAAGTTCCTGATGCAGCTCCTGCTCGCGCTCGGCGTGCTCCAGATCATCCTCTGGCAGCCCGCGGCCAACGGCTGGACGCCGCTGCTGCCCATCCCCTTCCTCAAGGGCTGGGTGCTCGATCTCGGCTGGTGGTGGATTCCCGTCGCGACCCTGGTGATCGTGGGCGCCTCGAACGCGGTGAACCTCACCGACGGCCTCGACGGGCTCGCCATCGGCCCCATCATCATGGCCGGCGGCGCGTTTGCGGTGATCGCGTACTTGACCGGCAACTTCCGGGCGGCCGACTACTTGAGGATCACCAACGTCAAGGGCGCTGGAGAGCTCACGGTCTTCTGCGGGGCGCTCATCGGAGCCGCCATCGGCTTTCTCTGGTTCAACTGCCATCCGGCGCAGGTCTTCATGGGCGACGTCGGCTCGCTGGCGCTGGGTGGCGCCATCGGCACGCTGGCAGTGGTGACCAAGGCCGAGCTGCTGCTGCCGCTCATCGGCGGGCTCTACGTGGTGGAGGCGGTGTCGGTCATCATCCAGGTGGCGTCCTTCAAGCTCACCGGACGACGGGTCTTTCGCATGGCGCCGCTCCATCACCACTACGAGCTGGAGGGCTGGGCCGAGCCCAAGATCGTGGTGCGCTTCTGGATCGTCTCGTTCGCGCTGGCGCTGCTCGCGCTCAGCACCTTGAAGCTGCGATGAGCAACGCTGCGATGACCGCCAGCGTGAGGCGAGCGGCGTGAGCCCACTGAAGGACGCGGACGTCGTGGCGCGGGGACGTGCGTATCTGGAGAGCCTCGCCGGCCGGCGGGTCGCCGTCGTTGGTCTCGGCAAGAGCGGCCTGGCCGCCGCGCGCCTGCTCCAGACCGCCGGCGCGCGTGTGATCGCCAGCGATCAGAAGACGCTCGCTGCGCTCGGCGCTGATGCACGCGGGCTCTTGGCGCTCGGCGTGACCCTCCTGGTGGGCGGCAGCCACCCGGAAGTGACGCAGGGTGCCGACCTGGTCGTCCTGAGCCCGGGGATTCCGCTCGATTCGCCCCTGGTGGTGCCGGCCCGAGCGGAGGGCATCCCGATCATCGGTGAGCTGGAGCTGGGCTGGCGCGCGATGGAGGCGGACACCATCGCGATCACCGGGACCAACGGCAAGACGACGACCACCGCGCTCACGGGCGCGCTGCTCGCCGAGCAGGCCCGTCCAGTGCTCGTGGGCGGCAACATCGGCGTGCCGCTCGCGGCTCACGCGCTCACGTTCGGTGCCGACGGCCTCGTCGTGTGTGAGGTGTCGAGCTTCCAGCTCGAAACGACCGAGGCCTTCCACCCGCGCGTGGCCGCGGTGCTCAACGTGACGCCGGACCATCTCGATCGACACGGCAGCTTCGCGGCGTACCTGGACGCCAAGGCGCGAATCTTCCTGAACCAGACGTCGGCCGATTGCGCGGTGCTCAACGCCGACGACGAGGCGGCGGCGGGCCTAGCGGGGCGCACGAGGGCCCGCGTCGTGCTGTTCAGCCGGCGCCGCGAGCTCGAGCACGGGGTCTTCGTGCACGGCGACTGGGTGGCAGCGAAGCTCAATGGCCACGTCGAGCGCATCTGCCCCCTCGGCGAGGTCTTCCTGCGCGGGGCGCACAACGTCGAGAACGTACTGGCCGCCACGGCCTGCGCGTTGTGGACCGGCATCGCGCCCGAGGCCATTCGCCGCGGCATCACGCGCTTCCGCGGGGTGTCCCATCGCATCGAGTTCGTCCGAGATCTCAAGGGCGTGCATTACTACAACGACTCCAAGGGCACCAACGTCGCCTCCACGATCAAGGCGCTCGAGAGCTTCAGCGAACGGATCGTTCTGATCGCCGGCGGCATCGGCAAGGGCCAGGACTTCACGGCGCTGGCTGACGCCGCTCGCGGTCGGGTGCTCCACGCGGTGGTCATCGGCCAGGACGGCGGCAAGATCGGTAGCGCGCTGGCCCGGGCGGGCATCCCGGTGACCGAGAGCGTGTCGCTCGAGGGCGCGTTGCATGCCGCCCGCAACGCGGCCCGGCCCGGCGACGTGGTGCTGCTCTCGCCGGCATGCGCCTCGTTCGACATGTTCGACAACTTCGAACATCGCGGGGATGTCTTCCGCGGCCTCGTGCAGGGGCTTGCCTGATGCGGCTCCGATCAGTGTCGCCCCACTTCGTTCTCGGATTCACGCAGGCTCGCCTCACGCCGAGGCGGCGCTGCGGGCTCGCACAACCACACCGATCCTCGCGTACGATCGTCGAACCTCTGAAGTGTCGCCTCGTCGCTCGGCGCGCCTCAGCTCCTACGGCCACGTACGCTGCGGTCGGCTCCTCCCTCGGGCCTCGTGGTGCTCGCTGCTCGGAGCCGCGCTGATATGCCGCGCAAGCTCCGGCCGGACATGTGGATCTTCGGCGCCGTCGTGCTCCTCCTGTCGGCCGGCGTCGTGATGGTCTACTCGGCGAGCGCCATCGTGGCGGCCGATCGCTTCCACGATCCCTACCTGTTCCTCAAGAAGCAGCTCGTCTGGGCGCTGCTGGGCGCGGGGTGTCTGCTCGTCGCGCTTCGCATCGACTACCGGCGCCTGGAGCGCCTCGGCTGGCCGGTCCTGCTCGCCGCCGGCGTGCTCCTCGTCCTCGTGCTCGTGCCGCCGCTGGCTCAGCCCATCAACGGCACGCGACGTTGGCTGCGTCTGGGGCCGGTCTCGTTCCAGCCGGCCGAGCTCGCGAAGCTGGCGCTGGTCATCTACCTGGCCGGCTACCTCGCGCAGAAGCGCGCCGAGATCGAGGACTTCCGCCGCGGGTTGCTCCAGCCGCTGGCGATCGCCGTGGCGCTGGCCGTGCTGATCCTGGCCCAACCCGACCTCGGCAACTGCCTCACGCTGGTCGCGGTGACGTTTACGCTGCTCTATCTCGCCGGGAGCCCGGTGCGCTACCTGGGCTTCATCGTCGGCGCGGCGCTGCCGTTCCTCGCACTCGCGATCTGGCTCGCGCCCTATCGGCTGCGACGCATCACGACGTTCCTCGACCCGTGGAGCGATCCGCGCGGCAGCGGATTTCAGATCATCCAGTCGTGGCTGGCGCTCGGCAGCGGCGGCCTCCTGGGCCGCGGCATCGGCGAGTCGAAGCAGAAGCTCTTCTACCTGCCGGAGGCGCACACGGACTTCATCTTCGCCGTCATCGGTGAGGAGCTCGGGTTCGTCGGCGCCCTGGCGATCATCGCGCTCTTCGCCGTCCTCGTGTGGCGGGGCCTGCGCGTGGGGCTGCGCGCCCCCGATCCCTTCGGCGCCTACCTGGCGCTCGGCATCACCGTGCTCATCGCAACCCAGACGCTCGTCAATCTCGGCGTCGTGACCGGCGCCCTGCCGACCAAGGGGTTGCCGTTGCCCTTCATCTCGTTCGGAGGCTCGGCGCTGCTCGTCACGATGGTGGGCACGGGCGTCCTCCTCAACATCTCCCAGCACGCCCATGTTTAAGCGCTACCAGCAGATCCACTTCGTCGGCATCGGCGGCATCGGGATGTCGGGCATCGCCGAGATCCTGGCCAACCTGGGCTACCGCGTGACCGGCTCGGATCTGAAGCGCAACGAGGCGATCGAGCGCCTCGAGCGGCTGGGCGTCAAGGTGTTCTCGGGGCACGAGGCCGGCCACGTGGAGGGCGCCCACGTCGTCGTCTATTCGTCCGCCGTGGCCGCCGACAACGTGGAAGTCCAGGCCGCTCGCCACCGCGCCATCCCGGCCATTCGGCGTGCGGAGATGCTGGCCGAGCTGATGCGACTCAAGTACGGCATCGCCGTCGCCGGCACGCACGGAAAGACGACGACGACGTCGATGGTCGGGGCAGTCCTCGCCGAGGGCCGCCACGATCCGACCATCATCGTCGGCGGCCGCGTGTCGAGCCTCGGAAGCAACGCCCGGCTCGGTCAAGGCGACTTCCTCGTCGCCGAGGCCGACGAGTCGGACGGCTCGTTCCTCACCCTCACGCCGACCATCGCCGTGGTCACGACGATCGACGCCGAGCACCTCGACCACTGGGGCACGCTCGACGCGATCCGGGAAGGCTTCCTGGCCTTCGTCAACAAGGTGCCGTTCTACGGCTCGGCGGTGCTGTGCCTCGACCAGCCGAACATCCAGATGCTGATCCCGCGCCTCGAGAAGCGCCTCATCACGTACGGCCTGGCGTCGAGCGCGGATCTGGTGGCCCGGCGCGTCCACCTGTCGGGGCTGACCAGCCGCTTCGACGTCGTCCATCGCGGGACGCGGCTCGGTGAGTGTACGTTGCAGATTCCCGGCCGCCACAACGTCCTCAATGCCCTCGCCGCCATCGGCGTCGGGCTCGATCTCGAGATTCCGTTCGACGCGATCCAGAAGGCGCTGGCCGGTTTCACCGGCGTGCAGCGCCGCTTCCAGGTACGCGGCCAGGCGGGCGGCGTGACCGTCGTCGACGATTACGGTCACCATCCCGCCGAGGTCCGCGCGACGCTGGCCGCCGCCAAGGCTGGCTTCGAGAGTCGGCTCGTCACCGTATTTCAGCCGCATCGGTATTCGCGCACTCATCACCTGCGCCAGGAGTTCCTCACCGCCTTCAACCAGGCCGACGTCCTCGTCGTCCTGGACATCTACGCAGCGGGTGAGAAGCCGATCCCCGGCGTCAGCGCCGAGGAGCTGGCCGGGGCGATCCGCGCCCACGGCCACCGCGACGTGACGTACGTCGGCGGCGGCCGCGCGCGGGCGGTGGAGCACCTGATCAACATCACGCGGCCCGGAGACCTGGTGCTGACGCTCGGCGCCGGGGACGTGGGCCAGATCGGTCCGGATCTCTTGCTCCGACTCGAGGCCGGCTTGTGCGGAGGGAGGACGACATGCTAGGAGAAATTCGGGGGGAAGTCCGGTTCAAGGAGCCCCTGAGCTTTCATACCTCGTTACGTATCGGTGGCTCGTCCGACATCTTCGTCGTGCCGCAAGACGTGGACGACATCCGTCACGCGCTCCTCTTCGCCGAGCGCGAGCAGCTTCCGGTCGTCGTCATCGGCGGCGGCAACAACCTGCTCGTGCGCGACCGCGGCGTGCGCGGCGTCGTGCTCAAGCTCGAAGGCTGCCTCGGGCGCTCCGAGTTCAACGGCGAGGAGGCCGTGGCCGGGGCCGGGGCCAGCCTCTCCGCGCTCATCCGCGAGGGGGCCGCGCTCAACCTGGGCGGCCTCGAGTGTCTGGTCGGGATTCCGGCGACGATCGGCGGCGCGCTGGCGATGAACGCCGGCACGCCCGACGGTTGCATCGGCGACTTCGTCAGTGCAGCCTACTTCCTCTATCCCGACGGCACGCTGGGCGAGTTCAAGCCCAACGCGGGCGCCTTCACGTATCGCGCGTTCCACTTCCCGGCGGGTACCGTGCTGATCGGCTGCCGGCTGCGTCTGCACCGCCGGCCGCTGAGCGAGATCCAGAAAGACATCAAGCAGCGGCTCAAGCAGAAGAAGTCGAGCCAGCCGCTGGCGCTGGCCTCGGCCGGATGCGTCTGGAAGAACCCGTCGGGCGAGACCGCGGCGCGAATGATCGAGAAGGTCGGCCTCAAGGGCAAGCGCTTCAACGGCGCCGAGATCTCGGCCAAGCACGCCAACTTCATCGTCAATCGCGGTGGGGCCACGGCCGCCGACGTCCAGGCCCTGATGGAGCTCACCCGGGAGCGCGTCCAGGCGCACTACGGGATCGTGCTGGAGAACGAGATCCGGATCATCGGTGAGTAACGGGCTGCTGTCGCCCCGAGGGCAGCCGTCGTGGCCGGGTGACGTGGGCGAGCGCTCGGCGCTCATCGCGCGCCAGAAGGTCGGCCGCGCCGCCTCTCGGTCGGCTGGCGCCGCCCGGACGCGGGCCCGACGGTCGGCAACACGGCGGTGGCTGGCGATCGCGGTCATCGTCGTCGCTGGTGGGAGCGGCGTCGCCGGTGGGGTGCGCTGGCTCCTCACGGCGCCGCGATTCGCCATCGCCGGCGTCGAGGTGCGCGGCGTGTCGCGGGTGTCGGCCGAGCGCGTGGTCGAGGCCGCCGGAATTCCCGCCCGCGCCAACATCTTCCGCATCGACCCGGCCACCGTCACCGCACGCCTGCAGACCGTGCCCGAGATCCTGCGCGCCGACGTCATCCGCGAGCTGCCCAACCGGGTGACGATCCTCGTCGAGGAGCGACGACCCTTCACGCTCGTGTCGAACGGCACGCTGCACTGGCTCGACGAAGAAGGGCGATTGCTCGGCGAAGAACCGCACGCCGTCGCTCCGAACGTTCCGGTGATCAGCGGCCTGAGCGAGGCCGAGCTGGCCGCGCTTCGCACCGATGAGCCGGGGCCGAAGGCGCGCGCGGCGCTCACGCTCATCCGCTCGCTCTTGCGGTCGGGCAGCGCGCTCGTCGGCGAGATCTCCGAGATCGACATGAGCGGCCGCGAGGGCCCGGTCCTCTACACCGTCGATGGCATCGAGGTCCGGCTGGGCGCCGAGGAATGGGAGGAACGGTTGGCGCGGCTCGCCGGAGTGCTCGCGCAAATCGGGCGCACGGGCGAGGGTGTCACCGCGATCGATCTGCGCTTCCGCGACCAGGTCGTCCTGAGGAAGGGAGGCCAGGGATAGCTCGCAAGGGACTCAAGGAGTACGTCGTCGGGCTCGACGTCGGCACGACGAAGATCTGCGCGGTCATCGCCGAGCCGAACGCCAGCGGCAGCATCGACGTGGTGGGAGTCGGCACGGCGCCGTCCCGTGGCTTGCGCAAGGGGGTCGTCGTGAACATCGACGCCACCGTGGAGGCGATCCGCCAGGCCGTGGGCGAGGCCGAGCAGATGGCCGGGGTCGAAGTGTCGGGCGTGTACGCGGGCATCGCCGGCGGCCACATCCGGGGCGTCAACAGCCGCGGCGTCGTCGCCGTCGGCAACAAGGACCGCGAAGTCTCGGTGGTCGACGTCCAGCGCGCGATCGACGCCGCGCGGGCCATCAACCTGCCTCAGGACCGCGAGATCATCCACGTGCTCCCGCAGACGTTCGTCGTCGACGAGCAGGACGGCATCCGCGAGCCCGTCGGGATGACGGGGGTGCGGCTCGAGGTCGAGGTGCACATCGTCACTGGCGCGATCACCTCGGTGCACAACGTGGTGCGCTCGGTCAACCGCGCCGGCCTGACGGTGTACGACATCGTGCTGGAGCCGTTCGCCTCGGCCGAAGCCGTGCTCTATTCCGACGAGCGTGAGCTGGGCGTGGTCCTTCTCGACATCGGTGGCGGGACCACCGACGTCGGGCTCTTCCGGGACGGCGCCATCTGGCACACGGCGATCCTGCCCGTCGGCGGCGACCACATCACCAACGACATCGCGGTGGGCCTGCGCACGCCGGCTGCCGAGGCCGAGGATCTCAAGCGGCGCTACGGGTGCGCGCTGACCACGCTCATCTCGGGCGGCGAGATGATCGACGTCCCGTCGGTGGGCGGCCGCAAGCCCCGACCGCTCTCGCGCCAGATCTTGTCCGAGATCATTCAGCCGCGGGTGGAGGAGATCTTCACACTCGTCGCGCGCGAGCTGACGAAGGCGGGGTTCCAGGACGCGGCCACCGCGGGCGTCGTCGTGACCGGCGGCACCTCCATCATGGAAGGCATTCCCGAGCTGGCCGAAGCCGTGTTCGATCTTCCCGTTCGCCGCGGCCTGCCCGAGACCGTCGGCGGACTCGCCGACATCGTGAAGAGCCCGATCTACGCCACCGCGGTCGGTCTTGCGCTCTACGGTGCCCGCCGGCCCGCCGTCGCGGGCACGCCGGCGGCGAGCGCGGAGGACCATCTGTTCGGTCGCATCGCGCACCGACTCGCGGGCTGGTTCAGTGAAGTCTTCTAGGAGGCGTCGGCCACGCCGCCAGGCGGCTCGGCCGACACGGTTCGTCACAACGCGGGAGGGGGTGCTCATGGACAAGGAGCGGGGACGACGGCCGCTGTTCGAGCTCGACGAGGCTCCGCAGGCCGCCAAGATCAAGGTCATCGGCCTCGGGGGTGGGGGCAGCAACGCGGTCACCCGCATGATCACCGCGCAGTTCACCGGCGTGGAGTTCATCGTCGCCAACACCGACAGTCAGGCCCTCCGCGCGTCACCGGCGCCGGTGAAGGTGCAGCTCGGAGCGAAGCTCACGCAGGGACTCGGCGCGGGATCGAATCCCGACGTGGGCCGTGATGCTGCACTCGAAGATCCCGAGCAGATCACGCGGCTCCTGTCGGGTGCCGACATGGTGTTCATCACCGCCGGTCTCGGCGGCGGGACCGGGACGGGCGCCGCGCCGGTCGTCGCGTCGCTGGCCAAGGACCTCGGCATCCTCACCGTCGCCGTCGTCACCAAGCCGTTCCACTTCGAGGGGCGCCGGCGCATGCTGCAGGCAGAGGCGGGGCTGGAATCACTGCGAACCGTGGTCGACACGCTCATCACGATTCCCAACCAGCGCCTGCTCTCCGTCGTGGACCGCGGCACCCCGCTGATGGACGCCTTCCGCGTCGCCGACTCCGTGCTGCAGCAGGCCGTGCAGGGGATCTCCGACCTCATTCTCGTTCCCGGGCTCATCAATCTCGACTTCGCCGACGTGCGGACGGTCATGTCGGGCATGGGGATCGCGATGATGGGCACCGGCGTGGGGCACGGCGAGCACCGGGCCCTCGACGCCGCTCAGAAGGCCGTGGCCAGCCCCCTCCTCGACGATACGGCCATCGCCGGCGCCAAGGGTGTCCTCATCAACTTCACCGGTGGCACCGATCTCTCGCTGCACGAGGTCGAGGAGGCCGCCCGCATCGTGCAAGAAGCCGCCCACGAGGAGGCCAACATCATCTTCGGCGCCGTGATCGAGCCGGCCCTCGGTGACGAGGTGCGCATCACCGTCATCGCCACCGGTTTCACCGAGCGCAAGGACGCCGCCTCACCGCCAGGAAAAATCGTGGACCTGTCGCGGGGCAACCGGCCTCCGGCGGTGACCGGAGCCGCGCCGTGGCGACGGCGCCCGGCTGACGTGCGCGCCGAGGTCGACGACGCCGTCGGGGGCGACGACTTCGACGTTCCCGCGTTCCTGAGACGTCAGGCGGACTAGCGGCGGCTAACGGAGGACGGGGAACCCGAACCGCTGGTGGATGTTGTCGCGATCCATCGTCGGTCGCTGGAGCCCGCCCGTCTTCACGGCGACGTTGCGAGAGACGTAGGCCTGGAGCTCGTCCAGCGTGATCGTGCCGTCCCGATTGACGTCCGCCTTCCCGGAGACGAGCGCATCGACGATCTCCCACGTGAAGACACCGTTCTGGATCTTCGGAGACTCGAATGACAGCTCTCCCGCGTGCGCCGCCGAGAAGACGAGGGCGCCGGTGCGTCGAGTGAGGTCGTTGTAGATGTAGCGGTCGCGGTCGTACAGGAACACGCGCCGCGGGCGGCTCGCGCGATCCGACTGCAGCGCAGCGCTCGTCCGGCCGTCGAGACCCATCGCGTGCCGCCGGGCCTCGATCTCGGCTCGCGACGCGTCGTCGATCTCGCCGGACTCACAGGTGTCGACGAGCAGCAGCTTGCGGCGGGGGCCGATGTCGCGCAGGAGCGACTCGATCCGCTCGAAGCTCGCCGCGGTCCCGGCAAGGTCCTTCACGTCGACGTTGTGAGTGGCGTAGTAGTAGGTCGCCTCGCGTGAGAGGTCGTAGGCCCCATGCCCGGAGACGAACACGACGACGGTGTCGTCCACCCGGGCGTCGCGGAGCACCTCCTTCGCCTTCACGATGTTCTCGACGGTGACCGCCTCGTTGACGTAGGTGCGCACGACGACCTTCCGGAAGTGAGGCTGATAGCGCTGCATCACGTTGGCCAGGTCCAGCGCATCCTTGTCGGCGAATTGGAGATTCAGGGCGGGGTTCTGGTAGCGCGCTACGCCGAAGCCGATGAAGTACAGATCGCCTTTGCCCTCACCCGCGTAGGTGGACGACCAGCGCGCGCGGAAGGCCTCGACGCCGCGGACATCGAACGCGGTGATCTCGACCGTGTTGAAGCCTTGGCCGAGCTCGATGCGTTCGCTCACGCGGGCCGCCGTGCCGTGGAGCGGCTTGCCCGAGCCGGGGAACGTCGGCACGCCGTTGACGTAGATCTGGTAGCTCTGGAGCGGAGCACGGGCCTGAACCTCGGCCTCGAGCAGTGCGTGCTTGCCCTCTCGCCGGGCGCTGGTCAGCCGGACCTCCGGCGCCTCGATCTCCGACGCCGCCGGGTCATCGCGAAGCCCGGCGCGCTGGAGCCGCTTGCGATGCTGCAGCTCCAGGTGCTCGATGAACTCGTCCGAGCCGACGCCGAGACGACGCAGGACGAGATCGGGCCGGTTCAGTCGCGTCGCGAACTGATCGACGCTGAACGCTTCGAGACCCCGGACCATGGCCACCAGCTCGCCTCCGTAGTGGGAGGCGTCGAAATAGCCATCGGGCGTGAACATGATCCAGTCGGCGCCCCGCGAGAGCAGCGCCATCGAGTCGCCGGTCTCCACCTTCCACACCCGCGCCGTGGAGTCGTGGCTGGCGCTCACCAGATGACGCTCGTCGGGCGTGAAGGCGAGCCCTTCGACCCTTCCCGAGTGGCCGCGCAGCACGCGGACCAGCTTGCGCGTCGACCAGTCCCAAATCCCGATCTGGTTGTTCACCGTCGCGACGAGCCAGCGGCCGGAGGGCGAGATCAGCACGCTGCCGGCATTGACGACCGAGTGGGACGTCTTGATCGAGGCCACGAGCCGGGCGTTGAGATCGAGGATCTGGATCGTCTCGGTCCGGTTCGACGTTCCGACGACGAGATGCTGGCCGTCTCCGCTGAAGGCCAACGCGAACGCCGACCCGACCGGCGTGACGATCTTGTCCGGGAACTTGCGTTCGGCCACCAGGGTCCCGTCGATGGTCCAGAGGCGGACGTGCTCGCGCGCGGCACCCGTGGCGAACCATCGGCCCGAGGGATGGAGCGCGATGGCTTCCACGCGGCCGTCGTGCGCCTTGATGCGCCGGGCCTGCCGATCCTTGAGGTCGAAGACGTGAACCGTCCCGCTCCCGTCGCCGCAGAAGAGGAACCGACTGTCCGACGAGAAGGTCAGCACGTTGGCGCCGTTGCCGAAGCCGTTCAGCGTCGCCAGCGATCGGCCGTCACGGCTCCAGATGATGACCTCGGCACCGCCGCTCGCGACGTAGTTGCCGTTGGGCGCATAGGCCAGGGCGGAGGGGTAGTCCGTGTGACCCGAGACGCTTCTGAGGAGCCGGCCGGCGAGGGACCAGATCCGCACGCGCCGATCCGCGGCCAGCGTGACGAACATGGTGCCGTCCGGCGCCATCGCGACGTTCGTCAGGTTGCCGCTGAACCGCTCGAGCGAGCGCTCGAGGCCACCCGCGCGGTTCCAGATCTTGAGACCGGGTGGATCGAGGTCGTCATCCGCCGTGACGATCGATTGTCCGTCGGGAGACAGCGCGATTCGCTGGGGAGAGCGTTGCCACGTGGAGCCGACGGTGATCGTGTCGACCAGCTGGCCCGCGCGCGTGTACACGTTCACCCGGTTGTCGTGCTGTCCGCCGCTCACGAGGTGCGTTCCGTCGGGCGTGAACCTGAGGCTCGCCGTGCTGTGCGATGAAAACCGCCCCATCGGGTTTCCCTCGAGGTCCCAGAGCGTCGTGGCGAGCTTGTCGGCCACGTTCTTCACGCGTTCCTCGTCTCGGGTGCCCAACACCCCCGCGGCCGCCAGCGTCTTTCCGTCGGGGCTGACCGCCAATGTCTTGACGGGGTAATCGAGGGCCTGCACGGTCTTGAGCACTCGGCCATCGAGCGCCCAGAAGCGCAGCCGACCGTCTCCGTGCGCCGAAACGAGTCGGGCGCCGTCCGGCGTGAACGCCAGGCCATCAGCGCTGGACGGGCTTGTCTCGGCTGTCAGCCACGTCTCAGCGCTATCGGCCAGGCGGTACACCACGATCTCGCGGGACGTTCCGATCGCGGCGTAGCGGTTGTCGTCGGACAACGCGACGGATCGGACGACGCCTCTCCGGATCGGCACGGGCGGCAATTTCTGCAGCAGCGTTCCATCCACCGACCACAGCTCGATCACGCCCGAACGCTGCGCGACGAGCAGCGTGTTGCTGTCGCGCGAGAGGGCGAGGGCATCGACCCAGAACCGGGTCACGATCGTCCGGATCAGCGCGCCGCCCGGCGACCAGATGCGGATCGTCGAATCCTTGCCGGCCGTCGCGAAGAACCGGCCACTCCGTGCGTACTCCAGCGCGCGGATCTCCGCGGTGTGGCCACTCTGGACGACCAGCTCGACCGCGCGCGTCGTCGATCCGGCTTGCGGCTTGCCGGTCGTGGGCTGAGCCGCCACGGGGGAGGCGCCAGTCATGAGGACACCGGCGAGGACGACGCCGAACAGGCGAGCGGCGATCATTCTTCGGCGCCCCCACGTCATCGTTTGCGAGTCGGCCACGTTATTATGGTTGATGATTGAATCTGCCAATCCAAACGATTTCGCCGTGACCACGCCAGGCGCCGGTCTCATCCCGCACGGAGCGCCGCCACTCTATTTCACCTTCGCGACGCTCGCGAAGCTGGGACTCCCGCATGCGACGACGACACGGCACTGCCCTGGCACGGCGGTGTGGGGCGAGCCGCAGCCGCTCGTCGGCCCCGAGGCCGTGGCCGCGCTCGCGAGCACCGGCCTCGACCTGGGACGCTTGACGTGGGCGCGCCAGATGCATGGCGCCGATGTCGCGCGCGCCACCGCCCGCGGAGGCTTCGCGGGGCGCGCCGACGTGCTGGTGACCACGGAGCCCTCAGCGCCGCTCGCGATCTTCACCGCCGATTGTCTGCCGGTGACGATCTGCGATCCCGAGGCCGGCGTGCTGGGGCTGGCGCACGTCGGCTGGCGCGGCACCGTGCGCGGAGCTGCCCAGGCGGCCGTCGATGCGGTCGTGGGAGCTGGCGGACGTGCCGACCGCCTCGCCGCCACCATCGGCCCATCGATCGGCCCGTGCTGTTACGAAGTCGACGCGCCCGTCGTGAGCGAGTTCAGAGCGGCGTATCCATCGACGTGGGAGCGCTGGGCCCGTCCGGCCGCGCCCGGGCGCTTCATGCTCGACCTGTGGATGGCCAACGAAGCCCTGGTGGCGGCGGCCGGCGTCGACCCTGCGCGGATCGACAACCCGCGCCTGTGCACGGCGTGTCACCCCGACCTTTTATATAGCTATCGCAAGGGCAACCGTGGCCGCCTCGTGACCTTCGCCGCGCTCCCGTGAGGCGCTGCTCCGAGTGCTAGAATCCCTGCCATGTCGGACATCGGCGCAAATCTCGAGCGCGTACGCGAGCGGATCGCCCGGGCGGCGGAGCGCTCGGGCCGCCGCGGTGACGACGTCCTCCTGATCGGCGTCTCCAAGACGGTCGAGGTCGAGCGCATCCAGCAAGCCGTGGCCGCCGGCGTGCCCGCCCTCGGCGAGAACCGCGTGCAGGAGGCGAAGGAAAAGGTCGCCGCGCTGGGGCGGCCGGTCCCGTGGCACCTCATCGGCCACCTGCAGACGAACAAGGTGCGCGAGGCGCTCGAGCTGTTCGACCTCGTCCACTCGCTCGATCGTCTCGACCTGGCGACCGAGCTCGATCGGCGGGCGCGCCAGCGAGGACGCCCCGTCGCGGTGCTGGTGCAGGTGAACGTGGGCGGCGAGAGCAACAAGGGGGGCTTTGCCCCTGACGCCGTGCCGTCGGCGCTCGACGCCATCGCGAAGCTCGATCACATCCACGTCCGCGGGCTGATGACGATCCCGCCGATCGCCGAGCGCGCCGAGGACGCGCGAGGATGGTTTCGCGCGCTGGCCCAGCTCGGCAAGCGCGTCGGCCTGGCCGAGCTCTCGATGGGCATGAGCGCGGATTTCGAAGTGGCGATCGAGGAGGGCGCGACGATGGTCCGGGTAGGAACGGCCATCTTCGGTCCGCGTCCGGCGAAGGCCACGCCATGAGCCTCAAGGGCAAGAAGGTCGGCTTCATTGGCTCGGGCAACATGGGTGAAGCCCTCATCAAGGGACTGACGGCGGCCAACGTGGTGCCGGGCGAGATGATCTGGGCGAGCGACGTCCGGGGCGACCGGCTGAAGGAGATCGCGGGGACGTACGGCATAAAGCTCGCGCCCGACAATCTCCAGCTGGTCCGCGAAGCCGACGTCGTCATCATGGCGGTCAAACCGCAGATCATGGCCCCGGTTCTCCGCGAGATCGCGTCCGTGTTCAGCCGGCGCAAGCTGATGATCTCTCTCGCGGCCGGCGTGTCCACGGAGAGCATTCGCGCATCACTGGGGAAGGACGGACGGCTCATCCGCGTGATGCCCAACACGCCGGCGCTCGTCCTCGAGGGCGTGACTGCGATCGCCAAGGCCGAGGGCCTCGAGCCGGAAGACATGGACGTCGCCGGCGAGATCTTCAGCGCCGTCGGGCGCGTCGTGGTCCTGGACGAGTCCCTCATGGATGCGGTGACCGGCCTCTCCGGCTCCGGCCCCGCGTACGTCGCCCTCGTGATCGAGTCCCTGGCCGACGGCGGTGTGAAGATGGGGCTCGACCGCATCACCGCGATGACGCTGGCCACCCAGACGGTGCTGGGCGCGGCCAAGCTGCTGCTCGAGACGCGTCTACATCCCGGCGCTCTCAAGGACATGGTGTCGAGCCCGGGCGGCACGTCGATCGCCGGCGTGGCCGCGCTCGAGGAGGGCGGCATCCGGACCACGTTCATCAAGGCGGTCGAGCGGGCCACGCAGCGTTCGAAGGAGCTCGGACGGGGGACCGCAGGCTGAGTTAAGATACGGCGGTGTTCATCGGGGCGTACTTCCTGAGCGCGGTCGCCAATCTGGTGAACCTCGTCATCATCGTGTTCATCTGGCTGATCGTCGCCCGGGCGCTGCTGTCGTGGGTCAACCCGGACCCCTACAACCCGGTCGTGCGCTTCCTGTATCGCGCCACCGAGCCGGTGCTCCGTCCCGTCCGTCACCGCTTGCCCACGCTGGCGATGGGGCTCGATCTCTCCCCCATGGTCGTGATCCTTGCGCTGTACTTCCTCAAAGAGTTCCTCGTGCCGGTCCTCCACCGTCTCGCGATGACACTGGAGATCGGCTGAGACCTGGAGGGTTCCGATGCGCCTGAGCCCCCTCGACATCCGGCAGCAGCAATTCACGGTGCGGATGCTCCGCGGCCTTGATCCTCAGGAAGTCGAAGCGTTCCTGGAGGACGTCGCGGAGGAATACGAGCAGCTGCTCAAGGAGAACGTGACGCTTCGGGAGCAGCTCGGCGTTCACGAGGAGCGGGCGCGTCGCGTGAACGAGGTCGAGCGGATGCTGACGGAAACGCTCGTGACGACCCAGAAGCTGACCGACGAGATGAAGGACGCGGCCCGGCGTGATGGCCAGCTCCTCGTGCGCGAGGCGGAAATGCAGGGCGAGAAGGTGATGGAGGCGGCGCGGGCCGAGGAGGCGAAGATCCGGAGCGGCATCAAGGATATCCAGCGGACGCATCGCCAGCTCCTCGAAGATCTGAAATCCACCGTCGAGCGGTACCAGCGATTGCTGACCAGCGAGCCGGATCTCGAGGTCGGCGACGCGAATGCCCGGGCCTGAGCATGATCTGCTCCACGTGCGGGTTCAGCCGCGCGCGTCCTCGAGCACGATCGTGGGCTGGCGCGAACAGGCCCTGCTGGTGCGTGTGATGACGCCTCCCGTCGACGGCGCGGCCAATACTGCCGTCGTCACCCTCATTGCGAGGGCGCTCGGCGTGCGGCCTTCGGCCGTCCGCGTCGTGCGCGGCGAGCGGGGGCGGGACAAGTGGCTGAGTGTCGATGGCCTGACGGCCGCCGCCATCCGCGAGCGTCTGGCGTGAGGGCCGGGCCGTTGGGAGTGAGACGTCAAGGAGGAACGATGAAGACGATGTTGAGCGTCGCGTTGATGGCCTGCGCGCTGCTGACTCTGGCCGCGCCGGCTCGGGCGGAGCACAATGGCCAGGCCCCGGCGCGCGATTCGGTCGACCTCAACCTGGACCTCAAGATCGGCGGCGAAGGGTTCCGCCTCGGGGGAACCGTCTTCGGGCTCGAGGGCGTGTACGGAGCCTGGCTCAACGGCGCCGTTCGTCCCGACGGCTTCTCGGTCGATGGCCGCCTCCAGCATCCGGAGCGCGCGTACAACTTCAAGTTCAACGCCGACGTCGGCGGGTGGCTGCGCCGGTCGCTCCGACAATTCGTCCCGTTCGGCTACCCCGGGCCGGGCGACGGCGCCTAGCGCTCCGTGATCGCGCCGGTCCGCTGGGCGGGCGACCGCCTGCTACTGCTCGACCAGACTCGACTGCCGCGCGAGGAGCTGACGCGTGAGTTCGCGCGCTGGGAGGACGTCGCCGAGGCCCTTCGCACCCTCGTCGTGCGAGGTGCGCCAGCCATCGGTGTCACGGCGGCCTTCGGCGTGGCTCTGGCTGCCCGTCAGAGCAGGGCGACGACGTTCGACAGCCTGCTCGCCGACATCGAGACGGCGATCAAGGGACTGGCGGCGACGCGGCCGACGGCCGTGAACCTGTTCTGGGCGCTCGACCGGATGCGCTCCACACTGCTGGCAGGTCGGGCGATGTCGGTCGACGCGATCCGCTCGCGCCTCCTCGCCGAAGCTCAGGCGATCCTCGACGAAGACGTCGCCGCCAACCGGGCGATGGGCGATCACGGCGCAACGCTGGTGCCGTCCGGGGCGCGGATCCTGACCCACTGCAATGCGGGCGCCCTGGCGACCGCCGGCTACGGTACCGCGCTCGGGGTCGTTCGCTCGGCGCACGCGCAAGGCAAGGTCGCGCTGGTGTGGGTGGACGAGACCCGGCCGGTGATGCAAGGCTCGCGGCTGACGGCGTGGGAGTGCGTGCGCGACGGAATCCCGCACCGCCTCGTCGCCGACGTGGTGGCGGCGTCGCTGATGGGCCGAGGGCAGGTGGACCTGGTCGTGACGGGCGCCGATCGCATCGCCGCCAATGGCGACACCGCGAACAAGATCGGCACCTACGCGCTCGCCGTCCTCGCGCACCATCACCACGTACCGTTCTACGTCGCGGCGCCGTTCTCGACGATCGATCCGACGCTGGCCTCGGGCGCCGAGATCCCGATCGAGGAACGTGATCCGGCCGAGGTGCGGCGCGTGGGCGCGACGGTGACCGCACCCGAAGCATCACCGGTCTTCAACCCCGCGTTCGACGTGACGCCCTCCGAGCTCATCGCGGCGATCATCACCGAGCGCGGCGTCTTTCGCGCCCCCTACAGCTTCCGTCGCTGACCCGATCCCATGACGGGCAACCACGACGTCCGTGTCGCGCGGGCGTTCCACGACGCGACGACCCACACGCCGGCGTCGATCCGGACGAGCGGCCACACGCTCGAGTGGGACATCAAGCCGTTTCCGTTCAAGGTCTACACGGACCTCCCCACCATCTCACTTCCGCGCGACGTCGATCTCGCAGAGGTCGACACTCTCCGCGCGCTCGATCCCGCTGCGCGTACGGAGGGTGGACCGCTCACACTCGGTCGGCTCGCCGCGCTTCTCTATCTCACCGCCGGTGTCACGCGGAAGAAGACCTACCCGGGCGGCGGCGAGGTCCTCTTCCGCGCCGCGGCGTCGACCGGCGCGCTTTACCAGACCGAGGTCTACGTCGCCGCGGGGGACGTGCAAGACCTGCCGCCGGGTCTCTATCACTTCTGCCCGGGCGATTTCACGCTCCGGCGACTGCGCGACGGCGACGTGCGCCACGCGTTCGCCGAGGCGGCCGCCGAGCCCGACCTCGCCCGGCGCGCCGCGACCATCGTGCTCAGCGCGCTCTTCTGGCGAAACACCTGGAAGTATCAGGGGCGTGGCTGGCGCCATCTCTACTGGGACTCCGGCACGATGCTGGCGAACCTCACGGCCGCCGCTCACGGCCTCGGTCTGACGCCGCGTCTCCTCACCGGCTTCGTGGATGCCGACGTCAACCGTTTGCTTGGCCTCGATGCTGAGCACGAAGCCGCGCTCGAGCTCGTTGAGGTCGGTCCGATGGGCAGCACGGCGCCGGCTCGCGGCACCATCGACGAGATACGTCATGACGTCATGCCGCTCTCATCGGCGGAGGTTGATTATCCAGAGCTGCGCGAGATGCAGAGCGCGTCGAGCCTCGCGACACCGGCCGACGTCAGCGCGTGGCGCAAAGCCGTACCGCCAGGCCGCCGTCGCTCGCCGAGCGGCTCCATGTCGTTGCCGGCCGCGATCGGCGATGCGGGACGTGGTCTCGGCGACACCATCCAGCACCGCGGCTCTTCTCGGCGCTTCACGCACGCGCCGCTCACGGTGATCGAGCTGGCGACGATGCTCTGGTGGTCGACGCGGGCGGTTGCCGCCGATGTGCCTTCGGGGCTCGTCGATGTGTTCCTGGTCGTCAACGCGGTGGACGGCGTTCCGAGCGGCGCGTACCGGTACTGGCGCGACGAGCACGCGCTGGAGCTGATCCGGGCCGGTGAGCTCAGGCGCGAATCGGCCTATCTCTGCCTGGAGCAACCCCTCGGCGGTGACGCGGCGGCCGTGCTGTATTTCATGGCGCCGCTCGACGCGCTCCTGGCCGCCTACGGCAATCGTGGCTATCGCCTGGTCAACCTCGAGGCGGGGCTGATCGGCGGCCGCGCGTATCTCACGGCCTACGCCCAGCGCTTCGGCGCGACCGGGCTCACGTTCTACGACCGAGACGTCGTGAAGTTCTTTGCGCCGGCGTCGGCGGGACTCGACGCAATTTTCGTGACGGCGCTGGGACGAGGAGCGCCGCCCTCATGGTAGAGTCGAAGCCATGAAAAAATACCAGTTGATGGCGCCCGGGCCGACGCCGGTCCCGAGCCACGTGCTGCTCGCGATGGCGCAGCCGATGATCCATCACCGCACCCCCGAGTACGAGGCGCTGTTCATCGAGGTGCGGTCGGGGCTCAAGGCGCTGTTCCAGACGGCGCAGGACGTCGTTCCGCTCACCTGCTCGGGTACCGGAGCGATGGAAGCCGCCGTGGTGAACACGCTGTCGCCGGGCGACACGGTGGCCGTCATCCAGGCGGGAAAGTTCGGTGAGCGCTGGACGGAGATCACCAAGGCGTACGGCCTCGACGCGGTGCTCCTCACCGCGCCCTTCGGCGAGACGGTCGCTCCCGGGCGCCTGGCCGAAGCGCTCCGGGCCACCCCGCGGATCAAGGCCGTGCTCACCCAGCACAGCGAGTCCTCGACCGGCGTGCTCCACGACGTCCGCGCCTATGCCGAAGTCACGCGCCGCACGGACGCGATCCTCATCGTCGACGCCGTGTCGAGCCTGGGCATCGCCGACTTGCCGATGGATGCATGGGGCGTCGACGTCGCCGTCGCCGGATCGCAGAAGGGGCTCATGCTCCCCCCGGGCCTGGCCTTCTGCGCGCTGAGCGACAAGGCGTGGACGGCGGCCCGCACCTCGCGGCTCCCCAAGTACTACCTGGATCTGGCCGAGGAGCGGAAGTTTCTCCTGAAGAACGAGGCGCGCTTCACGCCGGCCGTCAGCATCGTGGTTGGCCTCCGCGAGGTGTTTCGCATGCTGGCGGCCGAGGGGCTCGCCAACGTCTTCAAGCGGCACGACCGGCTCGCTCGCGCGACCCGCGCCGGTGTCGAGGCGCTCGGCCTCGAGCTGTTCGCCCGCGCCACGCCGAGCCCGGCCCTGACCGCGGTCGCCGTACCCCGCGGCGTGAACAGCGAGAAGATCGTCGCCGCGTACTCGGAGACGCACAACATCACGATCGCGGGGGGCCAGGGCGAGATGAAGGGGCAGCTCTTCCGCCTGGGGCACATGGGATACGCCGCCGAGTTCGACGTCGTCATCGCGTTGTCGGCGCTCGAGCAGGTGCTGGCGGAGCTGGGCCTTCCCGTCGACTTCGGCGCGTCGATGCGCGCTGCGCAAAAGGTGTTCGCCGAAAAGCACTGATCGCTGGCTGCTCCGCCAAAAGGCGATAGAATGGCGGGGTTGTCATGAGCTTGCGACTGTTCGTCCTCCGTCACGGTGAGACCGTGTTCACGCGCGAGCGGCGTTTTGCCGGATGGCGCGACGTCCCGCTCACCGATGCCGGGCTTCGCCAAAGCGAGGCGGCGGCGGCGGCGCTCAGCGGTGTCGCCATCTCGGCCGTCTTCGCGAGCCCGCTCGAACGCGCGCGCACCTCGGCGGAGGCCGTCGCCAAGCCGCACCGTCTCGCCGTGCAGATCATGCCTGCCTTCCGTGAGCTCGGCTTCGGAGCGTGGGAGGGCCGGACGCGCGCCGAGGTGGAGGCCGCCGAGCCCGCCCTCTACGACGTCTGGCGAACCGCACCCGACAGGTTCGCCGCGCCCGGCGGCGAGTCTTTGCCGACGGTGGCCAAGCGCGTCGCCGAAGGCATCGAGACGCTGCGAGCCGACCACGACGGTGAGAGCGTCGTGCTCGTCACCCACGCGGTCGTGATCCGACTGATCGTCCTGGACGGGCTCGGGCTCGGCCCCGCGCGCCTGTGGTCCATCGACGCCTCGCCGGCCGGCATCACGGAGCTCGAGTATCGCGACGACTGGGTCACCGTGCACCGCATGAACACGCTCGCCCACCTTGGCGCGGAGGCCGAGCGGTGAAGCCGTTGCTCACCCAGCTTCCCAAGGGTGCGCGGATCTACCTTCCCGACGAGGTCGCGCGCAAGCGTCACGTCGAGGCGCGCCTGTTCGACGTCTTCCGCCGCTGGGGCTACCGCGAGATCGTCACCCCGACGTTCGAGTTCTTCGACGTGCTGGCCGTCGCCACCGACCAGGCCGTGCAGGGCAATGCCTTCACCTTCGTGGACCGCGAAACGGGCCGCATGCTCGTGCTGCGCGCCGACATCACGCCCCAGATCGCGCGCATCGTGGCCACCCGCCTGCGCGACGAGCCGAAGCCGCTGCGTCTGTCCTACGTGACCAACGTCTTCCGCTACGACGAGCCGCAGCTCGCCCACTATCGAGAGTTCTACCAGGCCGGCGTGGAGCTGATCGGCCTCGACAAGCCCGAGGCCGAGGTCGAGATCCTGGCCATGACCGTGGAGAGCCTGCGCGCGCTCGGCCTCGGTCGCTTCCAGCTCGACGTCGGCCATCCCGACTTCTTCCGCGGCTTGATGGAGGAGGTCAAGACCGACGCCGCCCGCGAACGAGAGCTCAGGACCGCGCTCGCCCGCAAGGACCGGTCCACCCTCGAGCGGCTGGTCGATGAGATCGCGCCGCCCGAGCCCGTGGGCGACGCGCTGCTGGCGCTGCCCACGTTGTTCGGCCACGCCGAGGTGCTCGAGCGGGCCGCGCCGTTCGCACGCAACAAGCGAGCCGAGCGCGCGCTGGCCAACCTGGCCGAGGTCTATCGGCTGTTGACGATCTATGGCCTGGCCGACGCCGTGCTGCTCGACCTCGGGGGCGTCCGCGGCTTCGACTACTACTCGGGGATGTACTTCGAGGCCTACGTGGCCGAATTCGGCGCTGCGATCGCCGCCGGTGGGCGTTACGACCACATGGTCGGCCGCTTCGGCTACGATTGCCCGGCCGTGGGCTTCGCGTTCGACATTGCCCGGGCCCTGTCGGTGATGGAGACCCAGGGGGTCGACGTGGCCCTGCCCGGTCCTGACTTCTTCATCATCGACTTCACGCCGGAGAAGACGGCGGCGCTCTCGCTGGCCCGGCGCCTGCGCGACCTCGGCCGCTCCGTGGCACGTGACATCGTCACGCGGGGACTCGAGGAGTCACTTGCGTACGCGCGGGCGCAGCGCGTCCGTCGCGCGCTCGTCGTGGGTGGTCCTCGCGTGCCGGCGGGCGAGCTCCTGGTGATCGACGTGGCGAGCGGCCGAGAGCGCGCGGCGAAGATCGACGCTATGCTGGAGCATCCGGAGCGGCTTGATGCCTAACATCGTCGTGGTCGGCACCCAGTGGGGAGACGAGGGGAAGGGGAAGGTGGTCGACATCCTCACCCCTCACGTCAACGTCGTCGTCCGGTACCAGGGGGGCAACAACGCCGGTCACACCGTGGTGGTGGGCCGCGAGAAGTACGTGCTCCACTCGATCCCGTCGGGCATCTTGCACGCCGGCTGCCGATGCGTGATCGGCTGCGGCGTGGTCGTCGATCCCGGCTCGCTCATCGAGGAGATGGAATCGCTCGTGCAGCGAGGCGTGAGCTTCGACGGCAATCTCTTCATCTCGAAGAACGCGCACCTGATCATGCCGTATCACCCCGCGCTCGATCGCGCCTCTGAAGCGAAGCTCGGCAACCGGCGCATCGGCACCACCGGCAAGGGCGTGGGCCCGGCCTACGTGGACAAGGCCGCCCGTGTCGGCATCCGCATGGCCGACCTTCTCGACGTCCGGCTCTTCCGCGAGAAGCTGGAGCTAAACGTCGCCCAGAAGAACCGTCTGCTGCGCGAGATCTACGATGCCCAGACCTTCACGACGGACGAGATCCTCAATCCCTACCTCCGCTACGCCGGCTGGCTGGCGCCCTACATCACCGACACCGCCTTGCTGCTGACGCGCTGGATCGAGAGCGGGTACTCGGTGTTGTTCGAGGGCGCCCAGGGCACCATGCTCGACATGGATCACGGCACCTATCCGTTCATCACCTCGTCGTCGACCACGTCCGGGGGCGCCGCCACGGGTACGGGCGTGCCGCCGACCCGCATCCAGGGCATTCTCGGCGTGGCCAAGGCCTACACGACTCGGGTCGGGTCGGGTCCGCTTCCGACGGAGATGTCGGGGCAGATGGCTGAGGACATCCGGGCCCGGGGCAACGAGTATGGCGCCACCACCGGCCGGCCCCGGCGCTGCGGCTGGTTCGACGCCGTGGTCCTCCGCTACGCCGTCCGCATCAACGGGCTCGACACCGTCGCGCTGACCAAGCTGGACGTGCTCGACCAGTGCGAGACCGTGAAGATCTGCACGGCGTACCGTTACAAGAACGAGCTCCTCACGGACTTCCCCGAGGAGGAGGCGATCCTGCACGGCGCCGAGCCCGTGTACGAAGACGTGTCGGGGTGGATGTCACCCACCAGCCGCGCCAAGAACGAGGCGGATCTCCCTGCGAAGGCTCGGCGCTATCTGGAGCGCCTGGAGGAGCTCATCGGGGTCCCGCTCTGCATGGTCTCGACGGGCGCCCAGCGTGACGAGACGATCCTGTGCGAGGAGTCGCCGCTCATGCGCTGGTTCCCGTCGGTGCGGTCGAGCCTGCTCTAACTCCCGGGTTGGCGGGCTCGCTACGTCTGGAGTCGGACCAGGGTGTACCCGAGGCGGGCCAACTCGTGGTGATTCTCTCGGATGCGCCGTTCGGAGCGACGACGATCGTTCGGGATCCTGGTGCGTGAGCCGCGCCGCTCGCCGTGGCGCCGGTCGAGGATGACGGCCACCCGGTCGTCGCTCGCAAACGCCTTGCAGAGGTACTCGTACCGACCCGTCTCTTTGCGATCGACGACGAACAGAAGTGTCGCGCGTCCTCCGATGCTCATGGCTCAGATGATTGCAGCGAGAGTGCCAGACGTTGCGTATTGGAGACTTTGACGCCCAGCCACGCGTCGTGCGGCCTCGGCTGTCGCCATTTCCGACACCGACCGTTCATTGCGTTCCGACTCCATCTGCTTAGAATGTTCCCGACGAGCCGTTAGCTCAGTTGGTAGAGCGCCTGACTTTTAATC